>Ga0304730_1000262_pt1 | contig 46196 bp, 60 predicted proteins | sample M_130628_MF_Meta_FD_190474 | JGI IMG/M metagenome (GOLD analysis project Ga0304730, IMG submission 190474) | Freshwater microbial communities from Lake Montjoie, Canada to study carbon cycling - M_130628_MF_MetaG (v2) (version 2) | ecosystem: Environmental > Aquatic > Freshwater > Lake | place...
ATTTTCAGAGAAGGATGTGCATATCTCCTCTGCCATTTTTTTAGATAATGAATAAAAGAGCCTTGGATTTATCTCGTCTGATTCGGAGAATCCTTTATTGCTGAGCGGTGTATTTTCATAAACCGCACTAGTGCTAGCAAATATTATCTTATCTACGCCAGCTTTTCTTGCAGCACCCAATACTGAAGCGGTTCCCTCTACATTGCATCTTATGCACTCCCTATAGTTTACCTCGCAATCAGGAAGAGAAGTTATAGCTGCGAGGTGTACCATGACTTCGGGCATTTCAGTGGATACTATATTATGAAAATCCTCTGAGTTTATATCTATGTTATAGAATTTACCAAAGGTCTCCCCATCTATAGTTAGATTCTCAAGGTATCCATTTCTTAGATTGTCAACCAATATAAGATTGTGCCCGTTCTTATTCAAGTGATAACCAAGGCTAGAACCTATCCCGCCAGCAGCCCCTGTTATAAGTATTTTCATTATTATATTTTCAAATATTGATTAATGCTATCGCTATCTCTTGGTATATTTATCGAAGAGCAGGAAGGATATGGATTAGATTTAGCGAAATCGTTTATTAGAATCCTTTGTGAATGGGGTAGTCCCATAATTAGCATATCATGGGGTATATTATGCTTATTCATTTCCACGATAGTTAATTCCCTATACTCTTCAGGTCTGCTCGTGGTTATAATAATAAACCCACCTTCTTTTTTAATTCTAAGAAGAACCTCTATATTATCCATAAGAGGCTCACCATCTCCTATATAAGGAGGGATTAAATGTGATGTATTTGTTATAAGTGTCCCGTCCAAATCACTAAAAATTGTGTATAGTTTCGATTTGAAATTATTCCAAGATTTTATTGTTCCCCAATCTAAAAAATGTGAAGATTCATTACCTGTAAATTTCTCCCCCTCTAATATCATTTCAAATATTACGTTACTTATGTAGCATTCCCCGGGAAGTCTTTTTATCCTGTTGTAATAATTGCAGAATTCGGCGGATGAATTAAAACCATATCCTCCTACGCAAAAGCTTGAGCTTATAACTTTTTTTTCCACCATATTTATAATTACCCCGTTGGAATCAAGCTCTATATAGCTTTTAGATCTTGCGTTTATTTCGTCTATATTATTAAGGTCGAAATATGTTACTTGGTTTTCTTCCAAGTCTAGGTTACATTTAAAGTATCCGTCGGAATCTTTGATGTAAATAAATCCATCTATACTTTCTTTTAAAATTGTTTCATACACTGTTTCAGATTGAGATTCTGTTGCATCTTCGAGAATTGTAACTTTTACTTTATCCATTATAAGATCATGAAAACTTGTATTCTTTATAGATTTAAGTATAGCTGAGGTGGCATTATATAATTCTTCATGTTCCTTTAGAATGACGAAATATATTTTATCGAAGAAATCAAGGTTTATCCCCTGGATGGATTCTACACACATAATATTTCCTGTTAATGGGTGAGTCAGCATCCATTTAGGTCTCATTCCTGGAAATCTTGACGACTTACCTCCCATTGGGATTATTAAATTCTTCATAAATTGGTAATTTTTTTAATATATTTTCTATTATTAATAAATCTTTCTCTTCTCTAGCATAAGGGTATATTCTTAAAAAATTCAGGGCTTCTAATATTTTAAATTCATCGGAGAAAACAAATTCCGGATATTTTTCCTCTATAGAGTTCCATATCTTAATAGATGCTTGAATGAGTCTCAGACTCGGTTCTCCATCATCCCTTAAATAGCTCCAGAAATAAAAAAGATCTTGTTTAAGTTTTACTAAATCTATTATCCAGCTTTCAATATAGGAATCTAGAAAATCTAGAAAATATATTTTTTTATTGCTAAATAATATATTGGATAGGGTTAGATCCCCGTGACAAAAACTAGTAGGAATATTAATTTTTTCCATACTCAAGATTTTATTACTCAGAAATTCAAAAAAGGGTAAATCCGGGATATTTTTTTTAATTGATTCTAGCTTTTCTATACAGGCCTGAGAGAATTCTACTCCTGTGTGCACAGATTCGGTAAGCCTCATGGCTTCTATGTACGTAAATATAGAATTAGTAAAAGACATAATCTCCTCAGGAGATGAACAATTTAAAAAATCCCTATAATCTTTTCCTATAGCATATTTCATTATAAAATAATCCAGATCATCCTTACCTTTGCTGGTTTCAATTATATCTGGACATCCTATCCCTTTAATTAGCATTTTACTGAATATTTTTTGTTTCTCTATCTGTTTTGCTAATCTTGCATTATAGTCATTATTTGATGCGGTTTTAGTAACAAATCTACCATCGGGGGATATTGACAATTTACAACCCGACAGTCCTCCAGATAACAGCTTTAACAATCTCTCCCGATGTGGAATATTCATATCTATTATATTTTATTTGCTGGGCCTTCGTTATGAAATCCGTTGTCTTCGTTAAAATCAGTGTCCCCATCTAGTAAAAGAGCCATATCCAAAAATCCTTTACACCAATTAGTCTTAGGATTTAATGGATCGTCTAGATATTTACTATTTAACATATGGATGAATGTACCATCGTAGATCTGGACTTGTGAATAAACATCTTTTCCATCCCATTTAAAATAATGAGACTCGTAGGGATGAGGGCCGCACCCACTGATAGCGTCAAAAGGGAAATACATCATTGTTTTATGTCTTCTCCAATAATTTTTTTTATCGAACCCGCCAGGTAGAATTAAATTCTCCCAGTTTTTTCCTCCGCAATCAAATCCTTCTACCGGGTACCAATCTAAATCATACTCTTTAACCACGTCATATTTATAGAAGGAAAGCCACGGATGAATCATCCAGGGTCCATCAACTAGATCTGCAAGTTGATGAGATTCTGTTTTGTGCCCGTCTTTTTCTGCGACGTCCCCGTACATTCCGTGCTTATCCAGAACTTCCTTAACACTAAATTTTTTAAAGGGGAAGAAATCTTGGTCAATAAATGCAAAATATTCGGGGCACCTTCTTTTAACTACCTTTTCAAAAACGTACTTCAATTTTTTTGACAAAATAACGGAAGAATTAATTCCAGGTAAAGCATATTCCGCTGGGATTTCTAAAAATTCAACCCCGTCTCTCTGACAAATTTCCCTCTTCATCTCCGTGTTATGAGCATGCTCCCCGCAGTTAGAATCTATAATTATTAATCTATGATCGTCCCGGCAGAAAGCTTTAAATGCCTTTATTTGGTACTCAACGCAAAACAAATTATTATATGCAATAACGTATACTTCTATTTCTTTGCTCATTGTTATTTTTCTTCTGCTAAAATTTATTAGATATTTATATAATTTATTGGATCTTTTTCTTTTTACGTCAGTGCTTTGTTGTAGAATCTATCCATTGTCAACGATTGTAATCACTGGTTATCTTCTGAGGGAACGCAAACTAAGTACTTTCCGTTAATGAGTTCAAAATCATAGTCCTTCAACATCATCGTCCATTCTTCCTTAACGTCTTCCTGATCGTCTATGACGATCAAATTTCTAATTTTGTGATCAATGATAATTCTCAACTCATCACTAAGTATCCTATCCTGGTGGTATATTGAAGATTCCCCCCTTTCCATTAGATCATCGTGGCCAGCAGTGTGAGGACCAGAGGGGTGTGCATCCAACACGATCACACATTTTTCATCAGGTAGCATTTGAAGAAGCATATCTCTAGAGTCGCCCAAGTAAAGTTTAACTCTAGGATCTGCAGAAAATATAGTTCGGCAGTGCTGGTGCCAGCTTTCACTTAACTCCACACTTCTAATATCATCATATCCAGCCTCTATTGCTCTAAATATGCCGGCTCCACTGGAGCTGCCTGTTTCGACCAGACACTTTGAAAATGAAGTGTAGTTTGATAGGTTGACTACCTGAGATCTGTCTGCAAGTGACAATTCTTCTTTCTGAGTTTTAAATTTTTTATTTAACATTTATTTTATCTATTTCTTTGTTTTAAATTACTCCCCATCCTTCGCAATATACATCGGACGTATCCTTATTCATACTTGGACCAAACCAACTTGAAGGTGCTATTGTTTTTTTGCTATTTGCTAGCCATGCTCCCCACCAGCTAAATGAGCTATTTGCAATTATATGACCCTCACACAATGACATTAAATACATGTCTATGTAAGGACTTCCTGTATCAATTACTTCTGAATTTTCTATTTTTAGATTTTCACTACACCACTGTGGATCATCAGAAAATATATAAAATTTTGATTTGCTATCAAATTGTTTTATTGCTTCCATATAGTAATCTGTACTCTGTACCGTGTGATAATCTGAGGATGTTAAATAATCTCCTCTTCTTATATGCAGGGAAACACCGTTTTCTATCGGACCGTATTTATTTCCATTTTCTATTATTTCATCCCTGAATGAAAATATCTCCTTTATTTCAGATTTTATAAATTTAAAATATTTTTCGGTTTGAAAATACCCGTGTATTGTGGTACCATCTGGCAATATTTCTGTTTCCTGATTATAGCCGAACTTGTTTTCGTGATAAAAATAACTTATAAATATTTCATTAGAAGGTCTTATCATTTTTTCTGGAATTTTAAAGCATTCCAATAATTTACATCCGTCGTATGAATTTGGATTATTGTCCGTTTGAAACCTTTCCAACGGAAATACAGGATCGAATCCTAATCTTCTGGCTATTCCCACAGTAGAAGCAAATTGGAACATTTGATTACCAAACCTTCCCATATACCCTATATTATTGTACGTTATCATTGGATTTTTTATTTAATTATGGAACCGTATCTTATTTTAGGATCGGATCTTCTTATCCTTTCCTCCTTATAATCATCGGAGTCATCCATCCAGGGTAACTTTAAATATCTAGTGGAGCTCCAAAAGGATTCGTCTATTTTTTCCTCCGTGTAATAATATGATGCTATCGATATTCTTGGGGTTTTTCCCTTATATGGGTATGGATGTCCATGAAAGTTATCTCGTGTATCAAAAAGAACCCATCTATTAAATTTTGGTTCTATTGAGACTATGCATTTTTCTCCATTCTTATCCCAGAACTCCAATTCCCCTCCATCTCCTGATTTCCATTCCGAATTAAGGTATCCTATAAGATTCATGCACCTTAACATTTGTAAAGATGAGGTATAAGAAGTTGGTAGAATATTAAAGTCTTTATGTATCGATAAGTACCCACCTTCCTTTGTCATATGTAAACCTCCTCCCCATCTTTTTCCATCGGTTTTTAAATCATCTATAAGGGAAACACCCGAAACAATTTTAGTAAATTCTTCTGAATGTATTATATTAAATAGGGTCCTTAGATTTTCTGGAATTTTTTCCGAATTATTTAGGGTATATTTTTCATATTCGAAAAATTTGTTTAAATATTTTATAAAATTATCATGACCAATTTCCAAAAATTCTCTTTCACATTTTTTTATAAAATCATTCTCAAATAGATTATCAATTATAATATACCTGATTCCATTTTCATCATCGGATATTTTTTTCAAATTTAAAATTTCTTTGTTGTATAGCATTATTTAGATTTTAGATATTGTTCTATTCTTCTATATCTTTCTGAATTGGGAAGACCGTGAACATCCATCGGTGTGTCCCAAAATCTTGTATACCACATATGAATTGCTATATCGGGAGATTCCGAATCAATTCTTGGATTTGTTGATCTAAATCTTTCATCAAAATGTGGATATAGATAGAGGAATTTTTTACCGTTCTCCTTTAATTTCCAAAGCAGAGCATAATATGGTTCCTGTTCATAGCTGGGATTTTCAACATTGCCCATTGTCTCGTGCGGATAGTGAAAATCTTTGGCGTGTTTTTCTGGATCGAAAAGTATATTTTTGTTATTTCGCCATCCCTCCGGAGTTAAGTTAAATTTTATATCGGAATAATCAAAATCAACCTCCGTAAAATGTTCCTTATTACCAATCATAAAGAATGAGTTTATTGCTACCTTATTAGCACCTCGATAATGATGGTATGCATCTGAAACTGCGGATAATGTATATCCTTCCAAATCCATCTTATTTATTAGCTTAATGATTTCTTCCTTACTCTCTATAAAGCAATCCTCATCTATATGAATAAACCACTTTCCTGGAATACTTTTAATCTCCTTCATCCAATAAAACCAAGCATATGGCCAATCAGAATTTCCGTCTATTATAATATGGATGCTGGATGGAAAAAGATCCTTTATTATCAGCTTTTGGTAGGAAAGCCACTTACTATTAAGAGTAGTGGTTATAAAAATTATATCTTCGTCTTTTATCATAATATTTATAGATTCTATCGGATATAATGTTTCGAAACATTATACTGCTACCGATCTAAAAATCATAAAAGGAAGAATGAAAAAATTAGCTATTATCGTACCTTACAGGGATAGAGAATCCCATCTTGAGCAATTTATACCCGCTATGGAAAAAGAGCTATTATCGACTGATATACCATTTGAGATAATAATTGTTCATCAGGGAGATACCAAGGGTTTTAATAGGGCTAAATTACTAAACGTTGGCTATGCTGAGTCGAAGGAATTTGATTACTTTGCCTTTCATGATGTTGATATGCTTCCATTAGATTCTGATTATGCATTCCCTGAAGGACCAACTCATTTAGCATCTAGAGCTGAACAGTTCGGATATAAACTTCCCTACGATGGATATTTTGGAGGTGTTACACTTTTCGATAAAGAGAGCTTTGAAAAAATAAACGGGTATTCTAACGATTATTGGGGATGGGGAGCTGAAGATGACGACGTCCTTTATCGTTGCGCAATTATGGAGGTACCTACCTATAGAAAAGACTGCAAATACAGATCTCTAGATCATACGAGAAATATAGAGCATGTACCATATATGAAGAATATAGATAAATTTCAGAATTTCAGAAAAAATCCAACAATCCAAGCAATCATGGCTGATGGTATTACTACGCTTAAATATGAGAAGATAGGGGATAAGAGAATTTCAGATCACTCCAGAATGATAACGGTTATGTTATAGCCACTTAATCCCATAAAACATGTTTAAACTAAAGGACATAAGGGGTAGCAAATTAATCATATTTGATCTTGATGACACCTTAATTAAAACCGATGCAAAGATAAAAATATTAAATCGGAAGACCAAAAAAATAATAGGTGAATTAACTCCGGAAGAATTTAATGAATTCGAGCAGAAGCCACATCACTCTTTAAATTTTGATGATTTTGAATGTCCGGAGATATTAAGAACCGGTAGATTTATACATTCAATATTCAATAAGCTAAAGTCATATTATAAAAGAGGTATACCGGTGTCTATCGTAACTGCAAGGAGCTCTTCATCATTGGTTAGAGATTTCTTTCTCGAAAACGGGATCGATATACATCCTGATCTTGTTATTGCCATTAATGATCCTTTATTTGATTATGATGGAAATATAGCGGAGCGAAAACAAAAAGCAATAACTTGCCTTATAGATAGCGGATATACCAATTTGGTCTTCTTTGATGATAACGATGATAATCTTAGACTCGCTAAAGACGTCGAGGGATATAAAGGATCTAGAATAAAGCTAATTAGGGTAGATTAAAAATCTTTTTTAAGATCTTCCAGAACTCTATTAACAGTGCTTCTTAAATGATCAAGATTCCTATTTAATATCTCGGAATCCTCATTCTTAAGAAGATAACATATAGTTTCTAAAGATCCTATGGAGTATGCAATCTTGCTTTTAAGAAAAGCATTTTCAGTAATTAGTTTTTTATTACCACTATCGTCTTTAGATTCGGATGTAGCAGTCTTATTATTTAGTTTATCCATTTTTATGTTTTTACTCAATATATAATCAAAACATAAAAAATATAGAAATTTATGATTTAATACCAATTAGCAATAAATCACAAAAAAATCTAGAGATCTTGCTCTCTAGATTTTTTTTGTTGTAGATATCTTGCTTTCTTAACACTATCCCTTTTAATTACACTTTTCTTTTTAAAAGTTTTTCTTTCAAATAATTCCTTAGAAATACCAGTTTTTATAAACTTATTCTTAAGGTTTTTTAAAGCACTATCAATTGGTTTCTTACCGTCTATTTTAATTATCAGCATTTTTTGTTGGTGTTCTTTTCTGTACTATTTTAACTTTTACTGGAACTTGCATTGTTTCCTCCTTATCCTTATCATAGGATAGAGTTAATGTGCAGCCTTCTGATAGCTTATTCTGAACCATAAGATCAGCTAGCGTATCCTCTATATATTTTTGTATTGTTCTTTTTAAAGGTCTAGCTCCAAATTTAGAATCAAATCCAGCATCAGCTATTTTATCTTTAAGATCCTGTGTTAGCTTAATTTTATAACCCATTGCTTCTATTCGAGGAATAACCTTAGATAACTCAACCTCCAATATCTCCAGTATATTTGATTTATCCAGATTCTTAAAATAAACCATATCATCAAGTCTATTTATGAATTCGGGGGAAAACGTTTTCTGTAATTCCTTTTTAAGAACCATTTCGCTTTCCATCTCTGACTGATCTGATTTAGTTGATGTCGAGAATCCCATACCTGTTCCGAAATCCTGTAGTTTTCTTTGGCCTACATTGGACGTAAGAATTATAAGAGTATTTTTGAAATTAATTTTTCTACCCATACCATCGGTTAGATGCCCTTCATCAAGAACTTGAAGCAGTGTATTAAATATTTCCGGATGTGCCTTTTCGACCTCATCGAATAGAATTATTGAATAAGGTTTCCTTCTTACTTTTTCTGTTAACTGTCCGCCTTCATCATGGCCAACATATCCTGGAGGTGCACCGATTAATTTGCTTGCATCGAATTTTTCCATGTATTCGCTCATATCGACTCTAATTAAAGAGTCTGCATCACCAAACATATACTTAGCAAGTTCCTTAGCCAATTGTGTTTTACCAACACCAGTAGGACCTAGAAATAAGAAAGAACCAATTGGTTTATTCGGATCTTTTAATCCCATTCTGTTTCTAAGAATAGCTCTAGCAACTTTTTCAATAGCGTGATCCTGTCCTATTACTTTACCTTTTAGTTCAGCAGGCATATTTGCAAGCCTTTCATTTTCACCCTGTGAAATTTTCTTTAGCGGAACACCCGACATCATTGCAACAACTTCAGCAACCTTGTCGCCATCCACAATTTTTTTCTTGTCTTTTAATTTTTCCTCCCAAGATTTAATCTCAAGATCCAGTGCTAATTTTACTTTTCTTTCCTGATCCCTATATTTTGCTGCTCCCTCGTAATCCTGCTTATTAACACACACCTTCTTATCAGCTTTGATCTTTACTAGATTTTTTTCTAGCGTTGTTATAGAATCTGGTATTTTAACATCATGTAGCTGCGTTCTACTGCCTGATTCATCCAATGCATCTAAAGCCTTATCCGGAAAGTTTCGGTCCGTTATATAGCGTTCTGTGAGCTTTACACAATTGATTATAGCATCGTCAGTATATTTTACATTATGGTGATCTTCGTATTTGGATTTTACACTATTAAGAATATCAAGAGTTGTTTCTACATCAGGTGGATTTACTATCACCTTTTGAAATCTTCTTTCAAGTGCTCCGTCTTTTTCTATGTGTTGTCGATATTCATTAAGAGTGGTTGCACCTATACATTGAATTTCCCCCCTAGCCAAAGGCGGCTTGAACATATTTGAAGCATCCAATGAGCCTGACGCTCCGCCAGCTCCAACCATAGTGTGAATCTCGTCGATAAAGATAATAATCTCCTTATTGTTTTTAAGTTCTTCTAATATAGCTTTAATTCTTTCCTCAAACTGACCTCTGTATTTAGTACCAGCTACCAAAGATCCTAAATCCAATGTTAGAACTCTCTTATTAAGAAGTCCCCTGGAAACTCGTCTCTGTACAATTCTAAGAGCCAGCCCTTCTGCTATCGCAGATTTACCAACTCCAGGTTCTCCTATTAATACTGGATTGTTTTTCTTTCTTCGGGAAAGTATCTGTGAGACCCTTTCAATTTCTTCGTCTCTTCCGATAATGGGATCGAGTTCTCCCCTTGTTGCCATTTCGGTTAAATCTCTAGAATAAGAATCTAATATTGGTGTTTTACCACTACCCTTTTTGGGTTTGTATTCCATACCGTAATCATCACGGTCTTCGTTATCGTTGTATGACATCCTAAAAATTTAATTGTTTAACTCCACTAAAGGTAATCACCTTATCTTATTTTATGCAAAAGTACAATAAAATTCCGACTAAAAAAAATAAAAATCTAACTTCTTCTGGATTTTAGAATATCCGATTTTAATGGGATCTTGTTTTTTGCTACGGTATCGGATATAACTTTGTCAGTATCTGCATACCATTTGTCACTATTAGAGCTACCCGTATTGGCTGGCATTTTATATGGCTGTGAAGTGACATCCAAAGGAGCTGAGGGTACAAAAGTTTTGTAATCTATTATAACACTGATGGTTGAATTACCTGTTCTTGCTTGCCATGCTGCATAATATTTAGCAAAATCATCGCTTTCTGTAACTAGATCTATACATCCTATCGATCCTGGAGTGCTTCCTCCGTGCAGATAAAAACTACCCCTTCCGAATGTTTGTGTTCCTTTTTTCGGAGCAAGTGGCCATCTATAATCACCCCATGCAACTGCAGAAGTTGGAGTATTATTTCTAAATTCGTGTGGTTCATCTTTAATGGATGATCCGGGGAGACCTGTTACTGTTTGTTTAGCAACAACCTGTTTTACATAGTTCGCATCGGTTTCCCATTTGGAATCAGTGGTTCTATACTGAGTTTTCCCTAATGTATAATCACCGGGCGGGGTCGGTCCTTCCTTTTTATATTTTGACCAAGCTTCTGGAGTTAATGTATACCTTCTTTTCCATATCTCCGGTTTAATATACCAATGATAATAGGTTCTCCCTGAAACTGCTTTCCATGATTTTGTAACTTTACCATTCTCAATGAAATCCAATTTGTTACCGTTAAAAAATAAATGACTCTCATTTTTTGGTTTTTCTGCTTCGTATATTGAAAAATTCTCAAACTTAATTATTGACATGATGAATATATTTTTATTGATATAATGGAACAAAGTAATCGGATCCACTTATATTTACTTTACCATACCCAACAATGGTGGAAGTATTTACCGGTCCTGTTGCTGATATTGCGATAGAAGCACCGGTCGGTCCCTGCCCTCCTGATAGTTCAAAAAGACTATATGTAATATCAGTTCCTGTAAATCTAGCTGTTGGCGGATAGGCCTCTGTGGATGTTATAGATGCATCGAACCAATATTGCACACCGACTGTTAATCCGGAAGCTATAGCATTTAAGTACATATTTGTCACACCATCCTGATTATTAGCTACTGTTCCGTATGATTGCGATGCTAACAAAGTTCCACTTAATGGATCGGCGGTGACCGGCGGTGTTCCTGTGCCGTATCGGATGGAAAATAGATAGTCATCTGTTGGCATAAAATCGGAGGAAATATTTACTCCAAAAATAAACCCTAGATTAATTGTACCTAAACTTATAGGAGTATATGTTGCACCAACACCAAACATTCTACCAGTATTAAGTGGTTGCTGTCCATCGGGATTAAGCGATATATTTCCGGTATTTTGGTATGCATATGGAATAGTCGAATATCCCGGGGATACACCTGATGTACCTGGAGATCCTGTTGGTCCATTTATACCCGAAGTCCCGTCGGATCCTGAAGTACCTGAAGTTCCGCTAGAACCTGATGATCCTGAAGTTCCACTAGAACCTGAAGTTCCATTAGTTCCACTAGAACCTGAAGTTCCACTGGAGCCATTAGATCCACTTGTTCCGCTAGAGCCATCAATGCCTGATGTTCCGCTGCTACCCGATGAGCCATAGAAATTACCATCAACACCACTAGTGCCACTACTGCCTGAGGTACCTGAGGTACCTGAGGTACCTGAGGTACCGCTAGTTCCATTATTACCAGTAGCTCCAGTAGCTCCAGTTACCCCAATAGGTCCAATCGGACCGGTACCTCCAGTAACACCTGCATAATAATCCAAAGCTGACCATGGTTTTTGACCATCACCAACCTTAAATTTACCAGTGTCTGTTTCGTATCCTTGTTCACCTGTCATCAAAACTGGATTATTTTCATTCCAGTTTATTAACGTATCTCTTCTAAGTAATATTCTATAAGGCATCTATATTCATAATATATTTAGTATTATATATCTTTATCTCTAATGTATATATCAAAAAAAAGACCCGGTGGAACACCGGGTCTTTATGCGTTGTTTATATGGGACTTATGTTATTCTTATTTTGAGTGCACCGGCATTATGATATATTCCTCCAAGTGGTACACCCGCTGCTGCAGCAGCGGAATCCCCTGTAAATCCTAGTGACGCGTAATTGTCCAATATAAGCGTGGTACCAGCAGGTCCGGCTATAGTTTGACTTCCGTAAAATGTATTAGCACCCGTTCCGCCTGCTCCGGTATTACCTGTAGCGCCAACTGATCCAGTAGCTCCAACGGATCCAGTAGGTCCAGTAACACCAACAGATCCGGTAGCTCCAGTAACACCACTAGATCCCGTAGCTCCAGTAACACCAACAGATCCTGTAGATCCTGTAGCACCAACAGATCCGGTAGATCCTGTAACACCAACAGATCCGGTAGATCCGGTAGGCCCAAATCCTGTTGCTCCTGTGGAACCTACTACGGTACTTCCGTTTATATTAATCTGTCCTCCTGTTGCTGATAATACAATACCACCAGATCCGGTAGGTCCTCCTAATAAAATAGAATCCATTGCCACTGATGATCCCACCGCAGATATTGTTGAATCACCAAGATATATTGTATTTCCACTAAGATAAAGATCTCTCCATTCATATCCTCCTGTAGCTCCTATATCATAAACGCCACCAGTTGCAGGAACAAGACTGCTTCCGATATATTCTAAATCCGGGTAATAATTAAGATTTGCCCAGGTTGATACACCGTCACCTATTTTTAATTTTTTGGTGTCAGTTTCATATCCAGGCTCGCCTGAAAGTAGAACTGGATTATTTGCAGTCCAATTGGATGCGCTATCTCTTCTTAGTATTATCCTATAAGCCATTTGATTTTAACTATTTTTCTTTTTGTATATATCCGGATCACATCATTTATTATTGTAAAAATATAATTAAACATATAAGGTGGGATCACATAGAAATTTGTTGTTCCGTTTAATGCTAAACCATCAATATTAATATATGCACGGAAGCTAAATTACCGGATGTGTTATTTATAATTGGTCCACAAAAAAAGTCAGTATTTACTGACTTAAATTATTCTGTAGCCCGTAGGAGAATCGAACTCCTATTTTACGGATGAAAACCGCATGTCCTAACCGTTAGACGAACGGGCCAATTTGAGAATGAGAAGTCCTCAGTGTTGTTGGCAATCAGTCAAAGCCACTTATTACATTCCTTTCTCAAGGGAACAACACTTTGCGGAAGATGTAGGATTCGAACCTACGGACCCGTTAAGGTCAACAGTTTTCAAGACTGCCGCGATCGACCACTCTGCCAATCTTCCGAAATAAAAAGATAATGATGGAGTACCCGTCTCGCTCCAATCTTAAGTGCTTTCCTGAGTTTTACTGGATCCAGGCACTGTCCCTTTCGGGGGAGGTGATTCCAACCAATGGACTTCTGACCATTTTTAAAAACCCCGCATTACTCAGATGGGTTTTTGTTACCTTGTCACAATCTGTGCCTGCAGTCCGGTTAGCTATTCCGTCCTTGCCCAACAGCTTTATGTTGGCTTATAATTGGCTATTTCAAAGTAACTCACATCCTTATTTGTGATGCGGGTTTTGTAGTCAGGACAGGATTCGAACCTGTAAGAGTTATTATCTCAACACAGTTGTGCTTAGTTTACACCAATACCTTCCGCAGCGTTTACCAATTCCGCCACCTGACTATATTTAGGTTACTGAGATGATAAAGAGCATAGACTAAATCTAAATCTAAGTCAATATCAAAGACCCTCTCCTACTGCAAAGACAAAGTCAAAAACTAGGTCTCATTTTCGTTAGCCAATTTCTTCTCCCTATCGGGGGCGATAACCTGTCTAACTGGTGAGTTCTATCTCAGTTTTTGGAATTTGTAGGAAAGGCGGGATTGCTGTAAGGTTCCCGGAGGAACCGATAAATGTAGTTTACGACTATTTATATCAAATATAAATCTCTACCATCCCAGATCAAATGAATGCGGAATCATCTTGTGACTATCCGCACCCAACCCTATTATCTTATTCCCCTGCTTCTTTTAAGAACATATCAATTACCGCTTGAAATCTCTGATCGATAGCTATTCTTAAAGCTGCAGTTTTTTCAATTTCTTTCTGACGCTCTTCCTCAAACAAATGGGAAGCTTTACGGTAACTAGCGTTCCACTCCTCTTTTGCTTTGTTGTAAACTGAGATCGTGTTTTGGTTGATCTCGTTAACGGAAGCCTCTTTAACTGCATTCTCCTTAGCAATTCTAGCATTCTCTGATGTTACTAGATTCTTAACTTTCGCTTTGAAGTAGTTTACACGTTGCTCGTGATTTCTATGAGTTGCAGCAAGCTTTTCGTGAAGGCCACCAAGCTCTTCTGATGTGTGATGCACACTAACTTTAAGTGGTGTCTTTTTACCACTTTCAACTTCGATCCATTCTAAAGTTTTGATGGTCGGAAGTTCGGATCTTAATTCATCCAATTTACCGCCTTTGTGAATAAACTGTCCAACATGAGATGCAAAAGCTTCTGCTTCTAAGTACTCGTTGTACTCTGCAGTTGAAAGCTGATTCCATCCCCAGTCCTCGCCAACAGATCTCTCGATATCAACAGATTGTAAATCACCACATTTTGGTGATTCAGCATTGAAATCAAAATCTCTATCTTTGATCTCGTTAAGCAACTCACTTTTGGCTTTAATGTTTTCCATAAGGAAAGCCTGAGCTGCATGAAGTCTTGACTTCTCTGAAAGCAAATCAACCACATCCTCCGGCATCTTTCTAGCGGGAGTCTCTGTATAAGTCTCCTCGCCGATCTTAAGAACCTTTTCAACATTGTTGATGTCTCTTAGTTTAAAAGAGATGTCTCTAGATCTTTGGTTGCAAAGATTTGAGATTGACTGTGCTTGGGACATTGAAAGTCCGTTTGAAGCTAAAGAATTTTTTCTCATATGAATATGTATTATGATCCTATTTTTTAATTATATCGCAAATGTAACAGATAGTTACGGAGTAAAAAAATTATTATATGATTTTTTTAGATAATTTCTTTTTCTGATCCGCCAAAGAAATATAGAATTGCTCTAATGTTTCGTTGTTCACTGTTCAGTGTTTCAATTTTGATTCTTTCGATAGCCATATAACCCTGTATCGATGATAATGAATTTTTCTTGCTCATTAAATCGTCATTGGATGCAGCAGCTTCGATAAAAGCAGCTTCTCTTGATTCAGCGTTGGTGTATAGCTTTTTACCATTATCATCAGCCTGTGCATTAATCTCCGTTTTGATAACGGATTCAATTTGAGCAATCTCGTTAGAGATTGATTGGATTTGCTCGTTATAGTCCAATACCATTCCTTGTTTTTCTGCAATTCTCTCCGGAATTTCCAATAGGGTTTCTGTAAGCTGTGTTAATCTTTCTTTGTTCATATTCTATTTTTTAATTTTTTCCACAATATGTTAATGTTTGAGAATGATAATTGGTCTATCTACTGAGCTACCGCATCCTATACAAAAAAAACTCCAGATCTTAAAAGATCCGGAGTAAAAATTTAATGTGTTTTATTTTTTTATTTGCATTTAGTTTTTATGTTGAATATTGTTCCTGAAATAGGGGAGAAAGCAACTAGAGTGATTTCATCCCTCACAATATTTTTTGTCACTTCCATCTTTAAAATTTTATTATCAGCTAAAGGAGATTCCTTAATTTCACCGCTTTTTAGCATATCAGCTGTCCATTGTTTCTCATAATCACCATACTTAGTTGGAGTCATTTTCTTTTTATCTCTGGTTGTATAAACTTCTATTTTTCCACTAGCATCAAAGAATTCTGGGCATATTTCTTTTATTGGTTTAAGTCCCAAACTTTTAAGTTTTTCTTCTATTGCTTTAACTAAAACCCCACCCTTATTAACAACGTTATTTAGGTGATCCTTATAGTCTAGAACTAGATAGCTTTTTCCTCCGATAATTTGTTTTTTACCAGGTATGCTTTTTCTATTCTTTGCATCATAATTCACTTGGGCTTCAAGTTCTTTTGACCATGGGCCTCTTACTATTATAGCTCCAAAATCTCCCATGAAAGGTGAAAGCTTTGCAGGTGCACCTATATAATGGAATAGTATGGAATCAGGAATTGAGAATGGATCAAATGACACTTCCATTACTTGTCCAGGAACTGCAGAAAGGAATAAAGTTTTATCATATCCTGCAAACCCGTTTCCTGCATTTGCTATGCCACCTTTGTATTCTCGATCCATATTACATTTTAAAAATCTTTCAATTGTTATCTTTTCGCCAGACGCTGACAACGTTGCTGAGATGTATTGATTGTCCTTGTATTTTTGATCCTCGGGGTTATCTCCATCCGATTTTGAATATTCTGGTCCTATATTTGGATTTGGTTGGTTAACGAGGATAAGTTTTTTTTCCATTGTTTTAAAAAATTCAGCTTCCTTCATATCACCACCGAATGCTTTGTACAACATATCATTTATCAGCTCAACAACGGTATTACCCCTAGCTTTACATAAACCCTCATTATCTGCTTTATACCCGAGTGCTTTAAGTTCTTTTGCAACGGATCCTGATGGATTAACTGGTACCTTACTCGATGCAGATGATATATTAACGCTTATCTTTTGACCGATATAGTTTTGATTATTCAAAACGGGAACTATTCTTTTTTGAAAGTCATCATCCAGCTTTTTAATCTGGTCTGGCGTGACCTCCGATTTTTTGAATTTACCACTGTTGAATTGAAAATTCCATGGTTCTGGCTTGGTATCTGCTTCATTAATATTAAGCTCTGCTAGATCCCCGGCAGTTGCTGTTTCCATAAGAAGTTTGTAATTCAAGAAATCCTTGAATGATTCGTAAACAAATTTATTTGACATTGCACGTATTTATATTTATGTATATATCAATTATTTTTCGATAAAATATATTGTGGTGTATGCGACTTCTCCCACGATTATAACACTGATACCGACACTAACAGTGTAACCTGGAGTTATTGGTGTTAATAGAGATTCGTTATGTGGGGGTGATTTTGAGAATATTATGATAATATCCTTTCCCAATACTGCATCGCTCTTTTTGATTTCTACGAAAGGGTTACCCCCAAGTGCTTTTGTAAAGCTACAGATCTCTTGGTAACTATTGATGTCTTTAAGTAGCCCATAATAGTTGCCACGATCTGTGGGTGATTTAAGTGTTTTAATGTCAGAAACATCGAATGTTTCATAGTGAGTGCAGATATTGGCTGAAACCATCCATTGGGTGTGGTGTTTAGCAGCTTTTGTAATTTCTGTTGAGTATACAACGGGTTGAAGACCATTGGATTTTCTGTAGAGATTAAGCTCCTTTAGAACCGATGTTTCTAAGGTGCTCTGTCCCGTTACCTGTGCTGATATCGATAATAATATCGTGATCGCTAATAATATCTTGTTTTTCATATAGTAAATATATGAAATTAATTCGGGATAAAAAAATTATTTGGAATATTTCCACCTTCTGATTTCGCAATTTTCAGGTTTTCTGCACTTCTTTAGATATAGATTTAGATAACCTAGCATCTTGCCTGATCCGATTGGATTGTGCGAATGTATATAGCACTTAGGTAAATCCTTAGCAGTTTCGATTGAATGAGAGATTAACCACTTAACGGCATCAAGTCCTGTTTTCTCTTTTATCTGGGAGTAATCAATTTCATAATGCTTCTTTACGTAATTGAAATAGTGTTGGGTTGAACTTTCATCAAGATCATGATCCAATGACATGATGTCGATATTTTCAAGTCCTATCTGCTCAACCTTTTCGACAAACTCGTCATAATTTCTAACAACCACCCATGTCCCATTATTCGGATGCTCTTCAGGTATTCTAAAATCGTCTAGGTATATTGATATCATTTAATATTCAAATTTGGTTATCTGATTGAATTTATGTAACGCACTGCCTATAACTTGATGCATGTCATAGTATTTGTACTCAGCTAATCTCCCGCCAAAAATATACTTGTTATTAATCTCGTTTGATAGTTTTTGGTATTCAATATATCTTAGATTATTTTCCGAGTTGTTTACTGGATAATACCTTTCCTTTCCTGGCTCCCATGAATCCGGATATTCCCTAGTTATTATTGTGGAGTCGCTTTTTGTAAATTCAAAATGCTTATGCTCGCAAATTCTGGTGTATGGTACCTCTTCCTCGGTATAGTTTATTATAGCATTCCCTTGATAATCGGGAATGTTCAATTCCTCCGTTTCAAATCTTAAGCTTCTGTATTCGAGAGGGCCAAACTTATACCCGAAGAATTCATCGATAGCTCCAGTGAAAATTATCGTCTTAGCTTCTCTTTCAAATTTCTTCCTATTTTCGAAAAAATCCACGCCAAGTCTAACCTCGACACCAGCCTGCATTTTCTCAATCATCTTGGTGTATCCACCAATGGGAATGCCTTGATATGTGTCATTAAAATAATTATCATCGAAAGTTAACCTGATTGGTAATCTTCTGATAATTGACGAGGGTAATTCCTTAGGATCTCTACCCCATTGCTTCTTAGTGTACCCGTGGATAAATTTTCGGTAGATCTCTTCGCCAACCTGTGACAGTATCCAATCCTCCAGATTCTTAGGTGAATCTGAATGGATCTTTAGTGATTCGAGAAGCTTCTCTGCTTCATTAGGTGTCTTAACTCCGAATAGCTGATATAATGTAAATAGATTTATTGGGAATGAATATAATTCACCATTATAGCTAACTTTGGGTCTATTTACGAAGTTATTAAACTTTGCGAATCTGTTTACGAAGTTCCAGATGCGATCGTCCGATGTGTGGAATATATGGGGTCCATATTTATGAACATTAATGCCATTAACATTCTCCGTGTATGCATTCCCTGCGTTATGGGGTCTTTTGTCTATTATTAGACACTTATATCCATTTTCATTAGCCTGTTGTGCAAATGTTGATCCAAATAATCCGGATCCTACAATTAGAAAGTCGTACTTGAATTTATTCATTTTCTTTCACTATCTCGTATTTAAAAATATATTCCCATAGTCTTTCAAATGCATGCGCAATAAAAACACCTGGTTTATGACCGTATCCAGATTCTATATTAGAGAACCAATATGCATTATATATGGAAAAAACTGACTCCCACCATAGAAGTGGTTTATTAAGGATATAGCTTTTATTGACCAGCATCTGTGCTCCCGCAGTAAAGCTAAACAAATTGATTTCGATTTCTGGCATTATTATTTTTTGTAGGACTTTCAGAGGAAGTCCTGGGTATGACGGTACACCGTTACCATCGCATGATGTCTGAGGCCCCATCCTGATCATATCATCGGAATCCACAGAATTGATTGTTTTTAATGTCTCAGGAAAGTGGTCAAATGGATTGCCCTGAATGAAAACGATGGATTCTGGTAAATTATTATAATTGGAAACGATGTATCTTAGAAATGTCTCTGCTTCTCTTCCCTCATTAGGAACACTTATGATCTTTTCCTTTGGTATATCTGGATTTTCTATTTTATCCCCTTTGTTGTATATGATATAATCACACTCAATACCAGATATCCAATCCAGGGGTTCGTTGTATCTTGAAATTACTACCTTCCTATCCATATTTCAAATTTAAGCCAGATATTAATTATATCTGGTAATATTTGTGGTCCCTACAGGACTTGAACCTGTGACCCTCTGATTATGAGTCAGACGCTCTAACCAACTGAGCTAAGGGACCGATTGGAGGATATAGGCTCATCACCTACTCTTGGCTTTCCTCCAAAGCCGTTGTACCCACTGAGAGACTCGAACTCTCACACCTCTCGGAACACGGGCCTAAACCGTGCGTGTCTACCAATTCCACCAAATGGGCAAATTTGTACAAGAGGAAGGACTCGCACCTTCATGGTTCGGTCACCCTTTACCAACCTCTGACGAGGTCACGTCTTTCTATCGGCAAGTGTACACTTACACGCTTCCGCCACTCTTGCATTACAAAGAACTTAAGAGTGACCCCGACAGGATTCGAACCTGTGACCTACTGCTTAGAAGGCAGTTGCTCTATCCATCTGAGCTACGGAGTCATTCGTTTATAATACCTTTGTATTATTTGTATGATACAAAGGTATTAAAATTTCACGACATAAAAAAATAATATTCATCAAAACATGAAATCGTTTGACAAAAAAAAGTCCAGTTTTACTGGACTTTTTAAAATAAAATGATTTCCTATTTTAGGCTTTCATAATTGTCATGACTAACGAACTTGTATTTTCACCAGATACCAGGACCAATCATATGTTCCAGGAATTATTATACAAATCTAGCCACGAGAGAGGTATAGTTTTGTATAATAATCCCGTTATCAGTTAAACTCCTCCAATTCATAATGAAATATTATATCTACTTCAAACTATATATTATAACAAAAGTTTCTTTAATCAATGGATAAAAACAAAACAATTTGGACCAACGGATGTTTCGACATAATTCATGCCGGACACATAGAGCTTTTTAGATACGCTAAGTCCCAGGGGGATGAGCTATTTGTTGGTATAGATTCCGACGAGAGGGTTAGAAGTTTAAAGGGAGAATTAAGACCGATAAACACACAAGCTAATAGAAAATCTGTTCTGGAAGCAATAAAATATATTGATGCAGTCTTTGTATTTGACTCAGTTAGCGAAATGGAAAAAATTCTAATTGACAATGAGGTGGATCTTATTGTGATTGGTGATGAATATAAAGGAAAGTCTATAACAGGTGAAGAAATATGTGAGGTTTGTTTTTTTGAAAAAATACCGGGTAAATCAACAACATCAATAATAGATAATATGAAAGATATATAGTCTAATAAAAATAAACTATAAATCCCCATGGATAAAGTATTAAATTTAAGCGCATTCGGCGAGATAATGAAAAAACCAAATAATACTATCGGTGTACACCAGGGTAATATAAATGTGCAATCCACAACTCAAAATGGGGATAAGTACGGGCATATTATTAAGATGGTACTTCAGAATATGTCTCAAACAAAATTGCTACATTGGCAATGTGCGTTATATGGACAACATAAAGCACTGGATAAGTTATTTAACAATATAATAGAAATAGGTGATACCCTTGCAGAAAGCATAATGGGTAAATATGGAAAGCCAGTTTTAAGCGACGGACATCTTAATTTAAAGCTTATGAATTTCGACAATCCGGCTGAAGGGGATCTTTCGGAATTTATGGATCATCTATATAAATGTTATGCTGTAGATTGCAAATCATTATTAGATGGCGATAAAGACGTGGAGCTTATAAATATCGTTGATGAAATGATAGCAGCAGTGGATCAAACTAAATACCTTATATCGCTAAGATAATTAACAATAATATAACATACTAAAAAATCCCTTCTAATCGGAGGGATTTTTTATTGATATTAATATGGGTCAGAGAATACCACCAGATTATATAACACAATCTCGTAATCCCATTCCTTTCCGATAGCGTCCCATTTTCTCGAGATTATCATTTTGGTGCATGATCCATATTCACCATCTCCGTAATTTACTATTGCTGAATTATGATCGGAGGATTTCCTATAATTGATCAGGATGTATTTTTTATCCGCAAAGCTTCTTCTTATCTTATCAGTAAAAATCTCTATTACTTTATTATCGGTATATTGATATGGTGATGAAGTTCTCCATGCCATATTCTCCATGATCTCCGCATTTATTTTAATGTGTTTCTTTGGCAAGATTCCTAGAGGGTCAGTATATCTACATCCGGATGGTTCGATAAAGAACTGCTGATTACCAAAGTATCTAAGGTGTCCTTTTCGTCCTGCTGGTATATTATTACACATGTCAACAAGACCAACTCTATTTCCGGTTGCCTGCATAACGTCGAGAAAATAATTTACCCTGATTTCGGCTACGCTATCAAGGCTTTTGCTTCGGGTTAATTTATGGGAAGCATTTCTTGCATACTCCTCTAGATCAGATCTAAATTGGCTATCCTCTGCAGATGCGGATACCCTTGCATAGGCTACCTTTTGAGAATATAGGTTTATATTGATACCTAATATAATTGCTGTAAGTATAATTATCCTTGTTTTCATACTTCAAATATATAATATAATAACGGAATAAAAAAAAATTACAACATTATTTTTGAATATATAGCATATGGAAAATAATGATGGGATGCAATCATTTAGTGATTTTATAAAAATGATATCGGAATCGGATGGACCGAATGGATCATTTATAGAGGCTTTAACTGAATTTCTCGAGAGGGAAGGGATCTATGGTTTCGAGCAGGAGATAACAAGCATACTTATGGGAACTCCATCTAAGGATGCTTTGAATGACATCGAGAAAAGTTTCTTTGACGCTGAAGGTATAGATGTTAGGAAAGCGGATGTGCTAGAAATGAACAGAAAAAGTCTACTTGAAAGATATCTTGAACTAAAGGGGGTTAAAGGATACACTGAAGCTATATTGGATCTATGGGGTCAATATAGAAAAGAAGGCAAGGAAAAAGTAATTAAAGTTAAAGATAAACCACTGTATCATTTAAAGCCAAGCAAGGACACACTAAGAATATGGTGCTGGGATACACCTGAGCTTGAAGGCGTACCTAAGCTTGTGGCGGTTAGTGATTTATATGACGTTGATAGATTCAGTCAAACCAATCCTGCAGCGTACAAATACATTAAAAAATAGTATCTGTCTTAGATATATAAAAGAATTTATAAAAATAAACAAAACAAAACAAAATGGAAAACAAATTATTATCATTTTCTGAATTTGAATCTCTATATGAGTCTTACGGATTTGTAAATGAGGCAGAAACTGCAGAAAAACCAGAATTCACACCGCAAAAGACTGACGTGTCTGCTGATGATTTATTATCAATCTTTAATCCTGAGGAGGCTAAGAATGAAGCAGGAAAAGTTCCGACAGCATTCACAGTTATTAAAAAAGGTGAAAAATCAGATAGAGTAAAGGAGCTTCAAAAAGCTCTTGGTCTAAGAGATTTTGAAAAATATAACGGCGTATTTGGAGAAGAAACAGATAAGGCGGTAAAAGAATTTCAGACTAAAAATAAATTAACAGTAGACGGTAAGGTTGGTGTAGAGACTTTAACTAAGATGTTGGAGCTTAAGGGTGAAAAAGACCCGGTTACTATAATCAAAACAAAATACATTATAAAAACTACGGGAGATGCTAAAACCGCTGGAATTGATCCTAGACTATTAGAGATATATGATATAACAATTGTTAATAATGGTGTTAAACAATATGTAATCTGTGTACCCAAAGCTGATGCAGCTGCAAAAATAAAAGCTTTAACAGCAAAAGCTACAAGTGTTTCAACTGCTCCATTTCCTAAAGCATTAGAGTGGATGAAATTGGGATTAAGTGCAATAGGTAAAGCATTATGTTTAACCGCGGAAGGTGCAGTAATTCTTACACTTGAAACTGCTAAGGCAATGATTTCTTCGGTAGCTTCAGCAGGTAAATTTATAGCTGGTGGTGTAGCTTATGTTATAGGAGCAGCTGTACAAGGTATTGCTATTATTGGAAAATGGGTAGCTGCTAAAGGTGCTGCTATTTATAATAAAGCGACTAATTTAGCAAGTGAGTTATGGAAAGGATTCTCAACAGGATTTGCTAATGTTGCTAAATCATCTATTGAGGGGCTTACTGCTTTCCTTAAAGGTGCGGAATCGGTTGGTAAAACTGTTGGCTATACGCTAACAGGTATAGCAGTTACTGCATGGAAAGGGGTTGCTAAGATCTTTACACCTGCAATTAAAACAATAGTTGAAGGCGCAAAAGATGGTGCAGCATTTATAACCGGCGGAATGGCTTGGATAGCAAAGAATGTTAAGGAGGGTGCAGTTGCATTTAAAAATGGTGTAGTTGCTGGATGGAACGCAACTAAGACCGCATCAACAAAAGCATATGACTCAGCTAAAAAAGCTTTATCTAGCTCAAGTAAAGCAATTCAGGATGCTGCTAAATCTGCATATGATACAACTGCAAGTTTCTTCTCATCGATGTATGCAGAAGGTAAAAAAGCTTGGGAATCTGAAATTGCTGAACTTGGTCTACCTATGTTCGAGTCACAAGAATTGGAATTTGATTTTATAGATTTCTCTGCAGAATAATAAATACTATCTAAACAAAAAACCAGATCATAAAGATCTGGTTTTTTTTTGTGGTATATTTTTTATGAGATAACTTTTTTTACCATATCAGGTACTATCTTATATTTGTCGGGGTTTAATGATATTAAGCCTATCACAGCACCTATTAAATGAACTCCATGTGCTATTCCATCATTATTAGCAATTGTTGAAACTTCTGCTACTATAAGAATACCGAAGACTATATAATTGAATGTCTTATATTTTTCTCTTGAGAAAAAGAATCTGCTCATAAGAAAGTAACAAGTTCCGGATACACCTATTGCTGGTTCTGTTATATTAAGAAGTGCTATTGGAAGATATGTACATGATAATAAGAATGTAACCCAGAATATTTTATTGATATCATATGGTCTGTTTATATCAGCCAGCAGGAAAAGAAATATTAGCAATAGATTATATAGGATGTGTTCAAATCCAGAATGCATAAATCCGTTGATTAATGGATTAAGAAATACTATTCTCTGTGCGTTCTCTCCGAATATTGCTAGAAATATAGCAAATATGAAAAATGCTCCCAATGATACTAAAAGAACCTGTAAAGTGACCTTGGCTGAAAATTTAATTCTGTTTAACATGACTTATCTGTTTTAAGATTAATAAGCCAAATGTATGGGAATAATACGGAATAAAAAAATTATTCTATATTTTTTATCTCGTTAAGATACTCCTTGAATGTGTAGAATACCTTTTCTGATTCGTTGGGTTCCTTTTCGATGCTAAGTTTATCTGACTCCTTTTTCTCCCATTTATATAATGGTATACCCCATGAATTTTCAAATGTATTCGGAGCGTTTCTATATGACTCCGGATTTTCATCATTCTCATCCCTAGTGTATTGCCACCCCATGAAGAGCTCTTCCGGTACTTGAAATCCGAAGAATTCCAGGACTTTCTTCTGTGTTGTTAAACTGTAATTAACATTCCAGTTTTGCCCTATCACAACCAATCCTGCTTGAATATCGGATATTGTGCTTTTCTCGCCAAGGGTGTTGTGCATATTTTCCATCCAATCAAGTCTTTCTATGACTTTCTGATAAATGGCATTAACGCTTCCCCATCTCTGAGATCCGAAGAATATAACTGCTTGGCTATCGTATATTGAGTTAGCTATCTTATAAAGCTCGTCATCCTTAAAATCGTGTGATGCCCAACATCTTAGATGCCCGTGTGGGTTCTTTTCTTTGTCTTTAACAGCCGATTCTTTAGCGCCACAGTTATTACCATGTAGTTCACTAACGCAGCCTAAACAGTTGTGTATGTTTAATTTTGATGCATCTATAACATCGACAGCGACTTCTTTTCTGCGTAATCTCTCAGCAATATTAAGTGCTAGTTGTGATGATTTTGGACTCTCACCGAATTTTTCAACATAAGGACTCCTTGATGATGTTGTGATGAAAGTAACCTTTTTATGTACAGACAGTATCTCTATAAATCTTCTGATATCCTCTATTTCCGGTCCATATTTAACTTCTGCCATAGTCTATATATCAATCGATTTAATTATAATACCCGCGCTTATTTTAAATAGATGCGTGTTTCATTATCCCGTATCTATCCGAAATACTATTGATTAATGATTCAGGGAAATATTTACGATGTCGTGGTGTGTCATTCAGTATAAGTAATCCGAATCTTTCGATGTCCCCCATAAAGGATTCAGGATTTGCCGTATTGAATAGAGATATAGTTATTCTTACCAGTGAATGTGTTATCTCCTCCATCTTTTTATCGAGTGGCCATTTTTCAGGTATCCTGTCATCATACACATTTTTTTTCCTACCATAATCAAGAATGCTATTAAAATTAGAAAAAATAATCGCTAATACAATTTCGGAGGCATCAGTAATTGTCTTTATTAGATTTGGATTATATTGGAAATCTATTATTTGACTATTACTTCTATCCATAATATACTCCTCATAGCTGAAATTAGTGTTTGCAGAAACTCTAACCTCCAGCGGTATTTTACTATCATCATATTTAATATAAATGGAAGGCCATATTATTTCTATGGCAGACCAAAAATCCTCTAGTAAATAATTGGGGCTACCTAGTTCAAATACGATGGATTCCTCAGATCCATTTAATACACGGCAAACACCCATTGAGTATAATTTCTTATAACTAATAGATCCCGATATTAAATCGTCGTGTATTTTACTGTTTATGTTTTCTTGCATGGGATATTATTTTTCTTACTCCACTATTTATACTTTCTCTATATACAAAATAAATAGGCCAAAGTGGACTTGGTAATATAAGTAGTGCGATTAGTTCTAATTTATTGCTTCTCCTGATGAACACGTTTAGTATTCTTATTCCCTTTATTATCCGAAGATTTTTAATGTTTTTAATGTTTTTAATGCGATTGTCAGTATACATGGGAATCCTCATCTCCGTATCCGGTATTTAATAATAGCGTTATCAACAGACTCTATAAAGTTGGTAGCAAAAATTCCGAATAGCTCCGAATGAAAGTCATCATCCCTATCAAATTCAATTGATAATGTAGCTATATTCAAATCCTCTTTTATAAACGGATTGGATCCCGAAGAATGTATACGATCCCACTCAACCAAGGCATTTTTCATGTAGATTAAAGTTTCATCTGTGTAGTTGTTAACCGAAACCTCCGATACTAAAACATCACCCTTCTTGTATCTCGCCGATAATATTATGCCCATTATGTAAATTTTAGATGGCTTTTTATTTTTTCGTTTTTCTAAGAATATAACTTAATTCTATCCTCATAGACATCTATATATTACATCGTACGGTATTGAAGTGTATGCCTAAGCTCACCTGCAATTACAGGAATGATCTATATTATAATTGGATAAATCGGAATATATGCTAACTGATATTTTTTCGGGATTCCCTAAATGGCTACAGATAGCATTAGTTTCCTGTGCGTCGTTACAATTATACTTTTTTATATGTTTTTATTTCGACCCTATTTAATTCGATATCTCGTAGAATTTATCAAGAATAACATCCACCCGGTTCTTAAGTGAATCATCAGCACTTTTCTCTATAATGGAGTGAGCCAGGGAAGCAATTCCACTGACCAAATCAGCATACTCTCTGTAATAAGTTGTGTAGGTGTCTTTCTGCGTAAGCGATATCACATCTATTAATATCTCCTCCAGATAATCTACCGACGATGTAAGATTTCCTGATATTGTTTCAGTATCATCGTCATTGGTAGTTGTGATTACCTCTATGTAGTTTGCTAGCTCATCAGATAGTGATTTTAGTTCATTTTGAGTGGATGGCAATTTACTAGCTATTTCCATTGCCTCTGTCTTTTTAATCTTCTTTGCCATATCAGAAGGAACCTTAACTACTGACTTTGGACCATCAATAAGTTGTAACTTAATAAAATCTGAATCCATGCTTATAACCTGGCCTATACCTCTGTATGAGGTAACATAGTCACCCAGCTCTATTTCATCGGATTCGTCATTGTGAAAATACTCCTCCGGGTTACTCATAAATGCATCAAGATCAAACTCTTCGTATAGTTTAATGTGTTTCAACATTACTTCATAAATTCTTTCTTAGCTTCCATAAAATCCTCCGCAGATAATTTCCATCCTTTCTTAACTTTATTAAGATGAGCTTGCGCACCCTTTAATGTTGGTGATTTTGCATCAGCAAAATATTCTTCAAGATTCTTATAGATAGCTGGGCTGATACCTTCTTTTTCTTGTATCTTTCCCTCGTTTATAAAATCTGTATATTCTTTAATGTTTTCCATTATGTTTATTATTTTTATTATATATCCCGAAAAGGGCGGGGAATTAAACCACTATTACTCTAATAGTTTTATTTCTCATAAATGGGCCAACTGGATTTGAACCCGAATCAGCCATAATGAATACCTCTTTCCCTTTATGTTCCTCCAAGAATGATAAAATAAATTCCATGGATGTTAATATTAAATCAACCATTTCGTATTCATCTCGGCTCTCGAATTCTTCCCTAATAGAATTAAATTTTGAGGTTAATTGATGTTCCCTAATTCTATATATGGTATGCGTGTAAGCTAAAAAACTTTTTCCATCAATAATAATCGATGGTGAGTCAATGATTTGAAATTCATATGTTGTCCACTTTCTTATTATTGTCTCAATTTGATAATCAAGTATTTCTTTAAGCTCTTGTTCTGTTGTATTCATATTATTTTTATCATATATCCCGATTCTTCTCTACTATTATCTGTAGATCACCCGTACCCTTAATAAGACGGTGCCATTCACCTTTCGGTATACTTATCCTTGATATAATCGGTTGGGGTAGTTGATTATCAAACTGGAACATCCAGTCTGTTCTGCATATTGAGTGTATTACTCTGTCCTCATCATCCCAGTGCCATTTCAATTCCTCATCATCCAATGATTCAGAGAACTTTCTAATAACTATTTCGGATGGACCTGTTGTGAGTTGGATCTCATCGAAAGGTAAATCTTTTACCATGGACTGCTCGATTTAATACCCAATAATTTTCTATATCTTATCACGTTACATGACCACCATCTAGCTTTCCATCTTGGTCCGGGATTATCGCATCTCATTCTTTTCCTGAATGATCTTGACTTAGCTGGATCGTTATTATTAATTCTCATACCAGGTTGACCAAATCCCAGTTTAATTACATTGCCGGATTCATCCTTTGTGTAGACAGTGAATTTGCTTGGTCCGCCTGGTGATCTGAAAGGTTTATTAAGATCTACATTCTTTCCGTGATACTCTGCTTCATCAACTTCATCAAATTCATAAAATGGTACATCCAGCATAATCTCCACACCATCATATACACCCAGTTCTCCCGCATCTGTGCCGATTAGAAATAGATCATCCTCATTAAGATCTAATATATTATCCTCCCATAGTGATCTAGCTTCATTAACCAAAGAAAGCCAAGCATCGGATTCTATTCTATATACGCTTTCCATTAGAGGAATACCTCTTTCTATATGATATTCTAAGCCCTCGCTTATGTTACTGTGAGTGATTGACTCGTATGTGCGCACGTATTTCATATATTATATATCACTGGAGAATACATGTTTATTTTTTTATTCCGTAACATTATGGTACATTTGCAATTATAAAATATAAAAAACTCAAAAATGGAAGAAGCAGTTAATTATTATTTGAATCGAATTAATACAGAAAAAAAGACTGGTTATATGTTCGGCTTTATGGTCTTTCCTAGTGGATCGCCAATGTTGTTTACCGCTATGAACTCCATTTTATTTGCGCTTATGGGATTATACTTAGGCGTTCCAATATTAATGTTTTCCGTACTTTTTATTATAGCATTCGAACACTATCTTGTATCGTATCGGAGAAATCTACTTTTTGATGATTGTATGGCAAGTGAAGCTTTCATGCAGAATGAATTCAGAACAAAAGGAATAGATCCAAACTTTCCTTTAGATCCACTTTATATAACAAAGAGTGATCGTGAGGATATATTTGATGAATGCGAGGAGATGCTTGGAAGAGAGAGCTTTCTGGATAAAATAAAAAACCACCAAGCATTTATTTTAATACTGGTGGCTTCTTATACTGTAACTTGCTTACTGCTGAGGTATCTGATTATCTAATTCCTTTATCTCTTAGGAATGCATGATAAGCCATTTTAACTTTTTCTAGATTAACATCAAGTTCGCTAGCTATTTTAGCAATAGCTACCCTTTCTGCTTTAGCTGTATCATTTTTATAAATAGATACCGCTTTTAGAGAATTTATTAAAGAGTATGTCTTTTGTCCTAATCTAACCTGATTAACTTTTTGCTCATATCTTTTAGCAGCTGCTCTAGGTCCTGCTATAATCTCGGCATCTCTATGCTTAATTGATAATGCGGGATCTTGGATAGCTTCGCTAGCAAGAGCAGCAACCTGACCGGGAGTCCTGGTTCTAAATTCTTCGAATGCTTTAATTAATTTAGGGTAGATAACTTCGCTTGCAGTTCCATCTTCTCCGGTAATAAGGTTTTTGAATTTCTTAACTGTTCTACCAACGGTAACTACAGAATCCAATCCAATCGCATCCGCCATGGCGCTTCCGCTTAGATTAAAAACTCCATCCTTATCAGTATCTCCAAACACTTTAATACCGTCTATCATCACGGTGTACGTACCATAATGATTATCCTTAGCCTTACCTAAGGCTCTTAAGTATAATGCAGCTAATTGCGGTTTGGTAAGAATTTGAAAATCTCTAGCAAGTGCTGCTTTTTCACCACTGGTTAATTCAACTTCATCATCCTCATCATCCTCATAGAGACCCATCTCGAATATTGAGTTTAAACCATCCTCCTGATCTCCTTTCCAGTCCTCAAATATTGAATCTGTTATTTCTCTTTCCGTATCATATCCTTCCGAGTATTCCTCAAATAGCTTAATGTTTTTCATGTGTTTTATTTTATTTATCCTCTATATATCTTTGTTGCATCTAAGTAATTTTGGTTGTGTATATTATACATAACCCATTAATAATGAAATATTTACGCCACGCATATTGACGCGGATCAATAATAAAAGATTACTAAATTAATAAAAAACACACTAAATTATTTTTTTTAACCGTTAAGTCATATTACCTTTGCATTATTAAATGACACCGATGAGGAGTATAACACGAAAAGAAACAAAATGAGACAGTTTAAAATTTTAGAAAGGTTAACACCCAGAACGACGAGGGCATCCTCGTCATATCTTAATGACGTGGAAAGAATACAGATGGTATCACCAGAGAAGGAAGCCGAATTGGGTTTCCTTGCAAAAAACGGCGATACTGTTGCAAGGGATCAGTTAGTTACAGCAAACCTTAGATTTGTACTATCGGTAGCTAAGATGTATGCCCACAGTCCTGAGGATTATGGAGATCTGGTAGCAGCGGGTAATGTTGGACTTGTGGATGCAGCTACAAAATTTGATCCTTCCAAGGGATTCAAATTTATATCATATGCAGTTTGGCATATCAGAAAAGAGATGCTAGCACACCTTAGCGACAACTCAAGGTTAGTTAGAATCCCAATCAATCAAATCAACACCATTAAAGCCATGATGGATACTGCTGGTAACATGTCAGCTCATGAGGGTCGGAATATTGATTTTGAGGAGGCATTCGATATCGTAAAAAATAGCAAGGAAAAATTCAATCGTATTAGACCTGATGTGCTAAAGAAAGCTATATCTGCTGATATCCGGCCGGCATCATTCAACAATCCGTTATCGTCAGATTCTAATGACACGCTAATTGATATCTATGACGGTAGAAGTGAATCACCGGATAAAGAGGTAATCGAAAAAGACGTTCAGAAAATGCTACAAACATTAGCAGGAGAATTACCTCCACAATATGCGGAGATCGTTATGAGACGCCACGGTATACCCGGTTATGCAGAGGAACCTGAATCATTCGGTATTATCGGTGAGGATATTGGTTTAACTTCAGAGGCTGTTAGGATAAGGTACATGAAGGCTCTTAAGGTAATGAAAATAAAAGCCAGAAGACACAATTATAAATTATCCGATATTTTTTAATTGCATCAGAAGAGCACAAAAAAGGTCTGATTTTACTCAGACCTTTTTTGTGTGTTATATTTGATTTTTAATCTTGCTGTATTTTAATAGTGATTTTATCCTGTCCTCAGGTAAACCCATATACTTAACTATCTTATCTAGATCTTTATCTTCAGCATATAGTTGAAATTTGCTAGGATCGTTTGTTATCGAATCCGCTATCAACTTGATAAGCTGGCTTTCTGTTGCTCCTCCTTTATTAGCTTGCATAACCGATTTAGCATTGGTGAACGTCTTATCGATAGACTCAACGATATCATAGGGATTTAAAGAACCTCCAAAGGCATCATAATTCTCAGTCTGTGATCTTGGTATTAAGCCAGTCCAGATCGTGATATCAAGTTCATCAGCCTCCTCGACGAAATTGTGTATCTCCTCTGAAATATCATATAGACTTGTCATTTCGGAAACCTTCTCCTCAACGTCGTCTGGATCCATATAGTCTTCCAAAATGGCTGTTGCAATATCCCAAAACGTGGGAGCCACACAAGCATAATAATCATCCATATGTACATCACGGCCATATCCAAAGACGTGCACAATCACACCCAACATTTTCCCGCTCTTGTCTGCTTCTTGTTCTTCGTATAGCTTAATGTGTTTCATTATAAATTGATTCTTGTTTTTGACCCATCTGGATGTGAGTAAATTATATATCCGGGTTTAAGTGGATTTTTAGTGCTATTCAGCATATCTGTGTATTTTTTACCCAAACCTGATTTTAAATAAGCAACCATCATATGGGTGGTGGTCAGGATAATCCGTTGTATGTGGTAATTTGCTAAGTTCAGCATTATCTAACATCACCAAATCATATTTTTATGAGAGACATCTTTTGTAAAATCCAGCCAGATATTGCTACTTTAAACCTATTAAATATTAGGTGTAAGATTACCTACGGAGGCACAGAATATTTATGGCTAGCCCGCTCCTAAACTACTTAATCTTCTTGATGGAGCACTAAATATCCATCCTGAGTTTCCTGCAACATTTGTTGAATTAATAGCGTACCATGTATCAGCAGGAGTTGCTGCTGACCTTGTTATAGATACATTATTGCATATTACTAATCCAGGATTATTTTTTTGTATATTAAAAGGAAGTGTACTAGATGTTGAATTTATAGTTGTTACTGCTGAAGAACTTCCTACAGCAAAAGTGTCTACTATAGTTGTGGTTGTTCCTACTGTAAACGTAAGTGTTTGGGTTGAACCTCCTGTGTGGTATAATCCTTGAAAAGCATTACTACCTGTTATAATTACTTGATTTGCGTTTATTGCTCCTCTTCTTATGAATAAGTATCTATAATATAGACCTGCTCCTGCAAATGTTATAGCTGTTACAGAAGTATTAGTTATGTAAATATCTAAAGTTAAGTTTGAGGCAAGAGTTCCTCCATCTACAACATTCCACACTGTGCCTGTACCTATTAAAGTCCAAGAAGAATTGTTTAAATTTATCCCTCTATTATTAGCAGTAGCTGAGCATACAAATGTTGTAGATGAAAATGTAGTACTATCAGCATATAAATCTCCTGCTGTTAATGTAAATATTCCTGTTAATGTAACAATATTATTAAAAAAATTTGCACCACCATTACTTAAAGTTAATGTTGTACAGTTTATATTTCCATAAGAAGTAAAGTTACCATTAGTTATTGAAATTGTTGGAGTAGTTAGTGTTCCATTATGAGTAAAATATGCTAATGATGCATTGTTTAATGTTATTGATGATGTTACATTATTAGTAGACCCACCTAAACTAATAGTGCCTGATGCAAGATGAGAAACTGTTGCTGCTGAAAAATTACCAATTACAGTTATAGAATTTGAATTAGCATTTGCTAAAGATAAAGCTCCTGTTAATACTAAAGATGAACTAAAAACACTTTCGGCTGCTGACGTGGATGTATAACTTGGTCCACTAAAAGTTCCACTAATAAATGCATAAAGTGCTGAAGTAACAATAAACGCAGCATTTGAAGAAAACCCATCAAAATAATAACTAATTGAATTAGCTATATAAGAAGAATCATTTAAAGTGCATGTACCTGTTACTAAAGATTTTCCATTTAATGTTACATATACAGCATAATTACCATTACCTGTAAAAACTAAAGCAGGTGTTAAAGTAGGATTACCTGCTGAAGCGGCAATAAATAAAGAATCAGTTATAGTTAGCGTTTGTGTTATAGCATTACTCCAAACTGCATTTGTACCTGTAGAAAATTCTATTAATCTAATTGTTGCAGTTGTAAATGAAATAGCGGCTCCTCCTGTATTTGTAACATATATTGGAAATATTCCATTTGTACCTGCTGCTAATGTTATAGTTCCTGCACCTGAACCTGCTAAATATACGCCTCCACCATAATTAGGATAAAAAACAGAATTAAGTGTTAATGATTTGGCTGTTGCTGATGAATTAGTTACATAGATGTTACCAATAGTAACAGTTAAATTTGTAGTTGTTGTTGCAGTAGCAAGTGTTCCTGTGCCTGTTAAATATAAAATATTGGTTATAGTTATATCTCTGGTATTTGCATTTGAAGATGATATTGATGAACAATAAACATCAGTACTGCTTAATATCCCTAATGTAACTGTGATTGTACTTGTAGTTCTTAAATTATCTGAATTAAGCCCTGTACCATTTAATGTTATTGCTCCTGTTAAAGATTTATTATAAGGATTGTTGATAGCAGCATAGTATCCTGTTGCATTGGTATATGATAAAGCAGGTGATGCTGTTATAGTAATATTTTGTCCAATACTCATAGTTAAAGCATCATCAGCGTTCCAAGTAAGTGTTTGTGAAGCAACATTATTCCAAACCATATTACAAGTTGGATTACTATATCCTAAATCAAAAGTACCAGCTATATTTGAACTATTAAATGAAAAAGAAGCACTTCCTGTATTTGCAAAATATAAATCTTGAAAATTGCCTGTAAGAGTATAAGAACCTGTACCTGCTCCTACTATATAAAAACTTTGTCTGAATACATACCCTGATGGAGCTGATGAGGGCGTATGAGATATTGTTTTTGCAGAAGAAGATGCATTTGTAATATATGCTATAGAACTACCAATCCCAAAGTTAGTGCCTGAGACGCTCCAAACAGTTCCTATTCCTGTTAAGTAAACAGTAGTATCAAGTATTCTTGCAGTAGAACCTGTTGATACAAAAAATCCAACTGATATTTGACTTGAAATTGCTTGACTAACCACCCCTGAACTTAATGTAAAGGTGTTTGTTGAAGACATTGTAAGACTATCATTCAATATAAAAGTTGCTCCAGCATTATTTACAGTTATATTAAATGTTACTATTTTTCCATTAGATGTAAAATATGAAGTTCCATTACCTAATGTTGCTGTCCCTGAGTATGTTAAGGTCATGGAAGAACCTAATATAATATTTCCTAAAAAAGCTAAAGTAGAGGTTCCTGCTAATGTTCCTGTAAATCCTGCACAGTCTAATGATAAACAAGTTGCTGCAGCAGCAATAGTAATAGTACCACTACCTGACGCTGCATCTATTACAACGTCATCAGCAGCAGTAGGAACAGTAGTGGTTCCACCACTTCCACCAGAACCATTGTACCAATTTCCTGCAACTGCCCAGTTATCACTACCATTAGATGCTTTATACCAAAACTTTAGTGCCATTTGTTATATGTTAGGATCTATTGGAGTTTCATCAATTGGTGTTTCAGTTGGTGGAGTTTCCTCAATAATAGTTTTCACTAAGTTTAATTGGGATATAACATAGTTCTCCAATATAAGGTCATCTGTTCCCCACTGAGAAACAATCTCATTAGGTATAATCATTGATCCACCAAATGATTTTTCTTCATTAGAAAGTGTCCAAAATACTTCCACAGTATTAGGAAACAAAGGAAATGAATTTACTATTATTTGAATTTTATTTGCATACCAATCTAAAGGATATGTAAAAGTGTTTGTTGGTTGAATATTTGCCATTGTGTATTTTTTTATTTGTAAAATATGTTTATGATTAAATCATTTAAAGCTACTCCTGTAGCATCTGAATCTGCTAATCCTGTAGTGGTTGTTATTGCAATTCCGGTGGAAAAGTTTATACCTGCAGGGAACGGAGCGTTGGCTCCTGATAATGGCGGGATAACTGTGGTAAAATATACACCAGCACCCGCAGTTGGTGTACCTGCGTTATTGTGAAATGCTACTTTTCTAGCTGAACCATTTGAATTATAAATATACCAACCTGTTATTTTGCCTGCTGATGCTTTTATATTGGTAGCGTTTGTACTTGCTGCTGATACCAAATGAAATACGGTTGCTCCACCCGTTGCAACTTCCTGCAAGGATGTATTTACTGCTGATTGGTCGGATGCAATGACAACAGGGGATGAATTAGCACTTGTTGCTTGACCATTTGGGTTACTAGGATTATATGCCATTTTTTATTTTTATTTTTATATGATCCACCAGTTTGCATTATCTGAAACCAATGTTACTGATTCGTATACCTTATTTATTACAGCTGTGGCTCCTTCATCTACTGTTTCCGATAGGTAACAATCGATTGTGACTGTAGGTGTTCCTGCGGTCTTCTTAATAACGTACGTGGCAGTGTTTCCCACTGCTGTTGGAAGATGTACTAGGAATGCTCCTGCTGTGGTATTGCATTTAATTATCTGCATTCCGCTTGTTTCAGTTGCAGTATATGTTGTTGAAGCTGATGCGAAAGTATAGGTTCCAGCTGCTCCCGTTGCTCCGTTGCTCCCAGTAGGACCAGTAACCCCATTAGATCCGTTGTTTCCAGTTGGACCGGTAACCCCATTAGCTCCACTATTTCCAGTTGGACCGGTAACCCCATTAGCTCCACTATTTCCAGTAGGACCGGTAACCCCATTAGCTCCACTATTTCCAGTAGGACCTGTTGATCCTGTGGCTCCTTGACTTCCCGTAGGACCAATAGGACCTTGTATTCCAATAGATATTGGTACTAAAATTATATCATGGCCATTAGAAAATGAATAACCTCCACCTGAATATGTAACTGGTATAGAAACATAATCATTTGGTATAATAGTAGGTGTTCCATTTACTGTCCAACTTTGATAATTATTAGAGTTATTCTGGTCCTGAATGATTAAATTATCCCCTGATGTAATTAAAGCTAGAAAAACATCTATATCGATATTATCTAGAGTTAAATGAGAAACGTATAATGTAGTAGAGCTTATTTGAGTAGCATTATCCCATATGATTTGCTTAGCTGCAGGTGGTGGAGTTTGAGAATTTGTTCTTGCATTATATCTATAATACGAAACACTAACACCATTAGCTCCAGTTGCTCCAGTAGCTCCAGCTGCTCCTGTCGGTCCTTGTTCTCCAGTTGCTCCGGTAGGACCGGTGTCTCCTGTTGCTCCGTTGTTTCCAGTTGCTCCAGCTGCTCCAGCTGCTCCTGTCGGTCCTTGAGATCCTGTAACACCATTAGCTCCAGCTGCTCCTGTGGGTCCTTGTTCTCCAGTTGCTCCGGTAGGACCAGATGCTCCTGTCGGTCCTTGAGATCCTGTAACACCATTAGCTCCAGCTGCTCCTGTCGGTCCTTGTTCTCCAGTTGCTCCGGTAGGACCAGATGCTCCTGTCGGTCCGTTGTTTCCAGTAGCTCCAGCTGCTCCTGTCGGTCCTTGAGATCCTGTAACACCATTAGCTCCAGCTGCTCCTGTCGGTCCTTGTGGCCCAACCGTACCTCCACCTGTCCCCCCTATTGTATATAAATAATTTCCCTCCCCATCATACACATTATTACTTTCAACCTGTAATAATCTCAGATATGAATCGGCAATGAATTGACCGGTAAGATCTAATGGATTTGACACTTATTTAATTTTTTTGCATTTAAGCAATTCTAACTCTAGTGCCTGATTGTGCCTGGTTATTTTGCTTTTGTGATAATATTTCCACCTTTACATTCTTACTATTCTGCATTTGGAATGTTTCGTACCAAGGATAGAAAATCTCACCGTCCACAACAACCTCAAGTTTGATCACACCCTTAAGACCGGGTGATAAGATTGATATTTTTTTAAGCGGTATTCTACAAACCCCTCCATTTATGGAACCCTTAAAAAATATGTTCCATTCTTCGGATTCTAATATAAGTCTAACAGCAGTATTCTTAACGTCGCTTCCCTCTATAAAAACTTTGCATTCGAAAGATTCAGCTTTGTCTCTGAATATTTTATAAGCCAGTGGATCCATAGGAACCTGTGGTTCTTCCTGAATTGGCTCCTCCACTATTTCTTCATGCTCTGGTGTGAATATTGGTCTGGTTGACTTTATGTATGCTGGGTCTATGAAGTCGGTTATTGTCTTCTCTTTAGGCTTCTCGTAATAATCTTTGATCTCATCTTCCTCACCATAATTTTCACTTATATCAGCATGAATCGGTGATTCCGTAGTTGATGAAGCTATATCGTCAAACAGGCTTTCCTTTAAAGGTTTATCCTCTTTCTTGGGTTCCTCCTTCTCTAAAAATGGTTTAGTTTGGGTTGGTACGCCCTTCTTTGGTTTGAAAGTGAAATCTGAATATCTTGTTATCATCTCTTATCTATTATCTTTTACCTCGATCTTTATGTTGTATTTATCGAATGTTTTTTGGATGTCACCAACTGTGACCTTTCTAGCTATTTCCTTGTGTCTAGTCTCTGTATATATCTTTCCGTTAACTTCACAAACGATCTTTATAAATTGTCTAAGATCCTCCTCCGGAAGCTTCTTCTCAATATTGTCTAACGGATGTAATCCATATCCGTTAGCCATATCAACAGCTGATGCAGCGTCCTGGACTACCCTATATGTGGTTTCCCATTTATAGCCATCCCGATCTCCAAATATTAATGTATTTCCCTCCCACGTAAAATATTCTCTGATCTCTGACATTTGACATCGTTTATATCTGGTATATATTCAAATAAATAAATTGTGTAATTTAGAGGTAGTCTATAATGGATGCCTATGCCTCTATATCATCTTGATTTAATTGGGGTTCTCGTCCCCACCAGCACATCTTTTTGTTCAAATTGTCAATGTCGTTGAGAGCGCGGTTTGGACCCCTATAGTTTTGGCCTGCATCCCCCGGGGGTCTAAGCTCTGGCCCGGTTATCCGGAGGGCTGAACCCAATTCGATCTGGGCCAAACACGGGTGTTTTTAGATCTGGGGCCGGCCACCAGGTCACTTATGATTGTAGTCGATCACCGAGTACCCATCAGGCTCATGCACTAATGGCTGTAGAGTACTGTAGATAGGTGTTCGTCTATCATAGTTCCAATAGAGCCAAATATCCCAAGCATGCCAACCAGTAGTGGATAACTTACGTTGAATCCGTTCACGCTCGGATCTTAGCACAAGATAACAGTGAGCACATAGAAAGTGATCAATCTTTCGATAACTGCCTTGCACCACTGAAGTGTCAGACTCAGCTGCTAATGAACCCAGTCCGTATTTAACCTCACCGAATGTAACCATAGCAGCTCCATTCACCAGAGCGTGTTCATAAGCATCATAGATGGCCTTAGTCATCTCAACTGGACTCAGATCGTACACCACGTCACTCTCTACAACTAGTAGCGCATCATAGTCACCGAAGTCATCAATAGCCACTCTATGAGCTCGATAAGCACCATAGTGACCATAGCTGAGCACAGGTGGGTTGTTGACAAAGTCTTTTGAGCGGTTAATGATGGATGGCTGAGCGCAAGACTCAGCCGGAAGCTCAGTGCGATTCACGATGTTGTAGTGCTGGGAGTAGCAAGCAAACCCTGTTGACATAGCGCTGAACGCATTGATGCTCTGCTGTTGTTTGTCCATAGCAGATGTCCAACACTCCTGGGGTATATCCTCTGATGTGTTGGGATCTAGAAGTAGATGTGCGATTTTAATTCTTGGTGTCACGGGTTGTTATTAGAGACGGAACATCATGAGCTGCCATCAACTCAGGAGTTTATGTAGTCCAGTAGACGTCTGAAGATGCTACCAACCTGATAGGCACCAAGCAGAATAAGTGCATAAGGGAATTTGACCATCAGGATCTGAATAACCATGATCACCATGACGATGGCAAATAGAGTGTTGATGAACTTGAATGCCTTGGGTTTCATAGTTTATTGTTTTATTGATTCAATCACAGCTAGCACGATGTTGATCACAGTGGGCAGGTTGTTCTCATACCGAACTAAAAGGAATACTTCCCGACCAATAGTGACCTCGATCTCGATGGTGTCGTTGTCGACAAAGTGAGCACCAACCACGCAATCTCCAACGTAGAATGATTTCTCGATGACTCCAAATTCTGTGGGGTAGGCTTCCAGTGCTGCCACGGTCAACTCATGCATAATTGTGTGGCTGGTCTCCCAGAGGGCTCTTGTGATACCGGTTTCCTCTAACTCCCTATCCGAGATGTAATTGTGTGATCCTTTGTTTTTACTGCTGCTCATGGTTACTGTACTTGATGCTGTTGATTATAGACTGAACGCCAACTAATGTTTCCTGGATGAATGTCTAAATGGGTATTAGGTTTATACGGTTAGATGCCGATGACTTATATATCCCTTGCCCTCTGCCCGATGTTGTCGATGACTTGTATGTGGATGACTTGTATGTGGATGACTTGGATGTGGATGACTTGGATATCCCTTGCCCAATTTTGCTAAGCGCCTGGTTTGCCTACCAGATACCTCATATGCGAGGCCCCCTCAATTAGACCCCTCCAGGGATCCCCTAAAATCACCAATAACCCCCTCCCCCAATAATATGGGTCCCCTGCTAAGCGGTTCCCCACCCCTAGCAACACCTCCTACGCGAGGGGGCTTCATAGCCCCTAGAGAGGACCCCAATTTTACCCCCCTCCACGATTTCGGAGGGCCCCGTAAAATCTGGTTTCTAGCTTTCTGCGTATCTAAGGGGATTTCACCGCGGACAACCAGTATAGGACTAAGCATAGGTTTTTCTGTGTCTCTAATAGGGTACACACCGTGGACACCCTTTGCCACACCTTACTCTTGGGAATTCCAGCTGGAAAAATGCTGATCAGCTCTTGGAAAACACCGCTGACAACGGTGTTAATAGTAGACAGCAGTAGACAGCAATAGGGTTTCCCGACGAGAACCAGCAGCTAGTTGCTGGAGTTTGCAGATGCTACAGCGGTTCACCGTTGAAACACCCATTATTTTTTTATCTGGGAAAGATTGATTACATTTGTCTTAGCGGACCAAGCTTCCGAAACCACTACTTTTTCGCGAGGCCCGATACGGCTAATCTCCTCGGATACATTAACCCACAAAAAAACACCGACGAGATCCGAGGTGTTTGTGTGAAAGATTCTTAGATTTACTTTTTCCTACTTAATCTTTAAACTTTCCTGGAAAAAGTATCCGAAGTTCATGTCCTGATGGAATGTCTTTAGTGCGTATCCCAAATACTTTCTTCTCTTGCTTTGGAGCTACACCGTTGATCGAGAAAGAATTGTTGGTTGCCCACGCTTCAATAGATCGTGTATACGGCTGTCCAACTTGGTAAGGGAAGTTTACCCCTGAGTTGTTATCGATCGCTTGTATACGGTCTCCTAACACGATAATACGGATATCTCTATTCTGTCTTGATGTAAGGATTATCTCCTTCTCATTAGAATAGTTCTCATAAAGTTCTATATTTTCCATAGCTTATATATCTTTGGATAACATGGATTATATCTACGTCTCTCTGGGAAAACACCGTTGACAGCTTATCCGAGGTGTATCACATCTGCCACTACTTATATCTACATCTTTACTCGTCATATCTACATCATGTCTACACAAGTTCACCGTCGATTTCGTGGCCGGCTCCTCTAGCTAACCCCACAAAAAAAGCCTGGTCTCCCAGGCTTCGATGTTTGTTGTCCGATAAGTTTAAAATTCAAATGATGCGGTGTCGCAGTAGTTTCCTGTTAGCAGATTAAAAACTGCGATTGCGATTCCAACAAAAGCTAATGCTCCTAGGCCGATTGACCAAACTCTAAATGCCATTTCAAAAGCTGATTTTTTCATATATGTTTGTTTATTGGTTATGCAGTAAATGTAATGATTCCAGTCCAGATAAAAAAATTATTCGTGATTTTATTTGAAAATGTTTTTATAGGTTAGGATTTGGCACACCGTCGCCAGCGGTGTAGTGCTGTAGCTCTGCTGTAAAACTTTGGTGCACAAAAAAAGAGGCCGAAGCCTCTCTCTCACCCTTAACCCTAACTCTTACTCAAACCCGTGTTGACTTTTATTTTTCTTCCTCTCGTCAGGAAGAATTGCGGATAGCATAAACATTCCTGCAATTAGAAATGAAATTAAACAGAATGCGATCTCATTGGCTACACCGTTGAAGTTTGTGTAATCTTGAACCTCCCCTAATGCTGTGAGTACTCCAATAATTGTGAAAGCTAAAAATCCTAAAAAGCATAATAAATTTTTCATTGTGTTTTGTTTTATTTGGTTATAGTGTAAATGTAAGAAATCCTTTCCAGATAAAAAAATTATTTGTGGGTTTTTTTAACCCAGCTACCAAGTAGCCGGGTGATTGTTAATGAATTCATTTGTGTAAAGGTGACTATTGTCATTATACATAATCACGTCCTCCCACCATCGGATGCCCATGTGAAGTCGGGGTACTGCGAACTTGGTGGCGTCCTCATCATGAACATAGAAGAACAGGTCATTGCGTCCACCTGACTCTGGAATTGGGTTTCCTGATGAATCTAAGTCAGGCAGGGTTTTCACCTCGGCGTGATATTTAACTCTAACTCCCATCTCATCAAGGAAAAAGTTTTCAAGGTCCCTCGGAGTTGAATCTCCAAGAAGTGTGCCAGGCCACATGCAAAGTTGTTTGTACATAAGTGATGTTATTTGGTTACAGAGCAAATATAAGAAATCTTTTCCGGATAAAAAAATAAACCCGGAATTATTCCCGGGCTCTTTTAATATCAGAGATCAAAGCAGATTTTAAACGGTTTCCGATAATACCCATTTCTTGGTATCCGTAAATCATCTCACCGGCGTTTCCGTCATAGAGTTCAATAACAATGGATTTTAGCTCTTCAATCGATAATGATTCTAAATCTTTCATGTGTGTTTGTTTTGGTTACAGAGCAAATGTAATTAATCCTTATCAGATAAAAAAATAATGCGGGATCTTTTTTTAACCGCGGTGAATCGATGTAGATCAGATGTCCCTGAAAAGATGACCAGATGTAGACCAGATGATGTCCGGATGATGTCCAGATGATGACAGATGTAATTCACCGTGGTTTCTCTTCGCACGGGAATATGTTAGCATCATAGTATATAGTGGATTTCCACAAAGATTCCAATTGGATTTGTCTATGGAGCTACACCGTCGGCAACGGTGAATCGGATGTGTATCCAGATATAACATGGATATATAAAGAAATAATAATGTAACATGGAGCACGTAAAAACAATTAGCAATTTCATTAACGAAGGTAAGAGTAAAGATACAATTACTGAATTAAATGAAATGACTTTGGGTCAGCTCGAAAGAATTACTGATTATGCAAACATGATTAAAGGCAGAATGTTAAAAGGTCAACAACCAGAATCATGGATGTATTCACAATTAACTATTGCATTAGAGAATCTAAACTCTGTACATGATGCTATGGATGGAACTGACGGTGTTGTTGAGATAAATATAATGAAATGAGATTACTACAAACTTTCGAAGCATTTTCAACTTCTTTTCCAAAAAACCAATACTTGAATCCTTCCCTCGGTGAGGAAGCATATAAAATAAAATTATTGACTACTATAGATGGAATTAAAGTTTATCTAATTAATTCTTCCATCTTAGGTCAAAAATTTCACGTGTGGAACACATATTTAGGTAGTCATCACTATGGTAAAAAAAGTTCTCATATTCCGGAGGATGAAATTTTTATATCTGATAGAACTCCCGATAATGAAATTGAAAGGGTAATACTGCATGAGTATGTGGAAAGAGCTATAATGAAAGTTTTAGAAACACAATATAATATGTCATCTGAACAAGCATGGGAAATAGCTCATTATTTTGTTAAGAATAATTTAGGTTTATAAGGTAACCCATAAGAATTCCCAATTATATCCACGTCCCTCTTGGAAACCACCGTTGCCGGCGGTGTTAATGGTAGACGTCAGCTAAAACTTTGCTTAGCATTACCCCACAAAAAAAGACCTCACGTATGCGAGGCCTCTCTCCTTGATAACCAAACCAATTAACTTGCTTCTTTTATTTCTTGAACGAATTCATTCGAATTCAAGAAATAATATTTCTTTAAGGGTTATTTCTATTCCTAGATTGTACATCATTGTGATGTAGAATCCCAACACCTGGGAATTGATGTTGTCTGCTCTTGAGAATGCTCCCTGGAGGTCGTTGTCAAGCACTGCCTGGACGAAACTCCCCGGATAAGTGTTTACACCCAATCGGTTTAACATGATCGATGTTCCGATATTAATAATGTGACTCTTTGCTTCACCGTCGACGATTAGGTGTAATGGTACACGTGTGTTTGTTGCATTTTTATCGAAGTAGGCTTCAACTGCCTTATTCACCTTTGCTACTAATTGTTCTCTCTTTGTCATGATGTTTGTTATTTGGTTATAGCAAATGTAACTATACTAATCGGGGTAAAAAAATTATTTCCCAATCTTTTCAAAGAATTCTCTAAAATCCAGGCCTTCGTTGGCTGAGAGTACTGTTTTTAAACAATCAGGACCAAATCCAGTATCTATTGATTCCGGGTGAGTGAGTGGTAATCCACATCGGCAACAGTGTCCTTCGTGAAGCAAACTCACATGCCTCTCCTTTAACACCGCTGGCCTTTTCAAAGCCGACATTAAGAACTTCATGATGTTATCGATCTGCTCCCCTTTGTTCACCTTGGATGAAAGTGAATACCTCATCGAGTCCTGAAAGATGGTACCTGCAAAAACGAATCCTGACTCATTATCACCGAGGACTCTAACCTTGATAAAGAAGTAGGGAAGTTTTATTTTCCGATCAGCTTTATCCCGAGCCTGAGTTGACTTAACTGTGATGTGTGTTCCCTTATCCTGATTCTGGAAAGTTAAAACTGATTTGCCCGCAAAGAAGAAATGTGGGAGGGATAGCGGGTTAATATTGGATCTCACTAATTGACGTCTCATAATGATGTTGTTTGGTTACAGAGCAAATATAGGATTCCCTGCCGAGATAAAAAAATTATTCAGCAGGGAATTTTTAAAATGTTTTGGATTCTGTCTACACCGGAACACCGCGGTAATCCTCGGCTTCCTCATTGTTAACGTCCCAGTAGAAAATTTCCCAATAGCCTGATAGGCTATAACCCATATCCCGATAAAGCTTTCTTACCGGTTCGGAGTTCTTGGTTAACCCCATTTTCATGAATAGTAACCATAGGTCATTCAGGTTAACCTGATTTTCTATTAGTGAGCTAACTGTAATATCAGCTTCCCATCTTAGAGTGCCATGTTCATCCTCAATCACACGGTGTACGTGATGGGATTCTTTGTTGAAGATTTCTGCGTAGTCTTCAATGTCCATTAGGTCCTGTCTTTTAATTTCTTTCATCGCGAGCGGAGTATGTTATTAAGATAGTATGTATAAGGGGTTGCTTAGTTTAAGCAAACCTGCATTCTACAATTATCATTTTCAATTACTTGGAAAGCTTTGGATTCCACCTCGGATCGCTGTGCTCTCTCGAGTCTTTCCATTCTTTCAATCAAAGCCATTAACATCATTTTTCTGAATTGGCTTCTCATTTGATTTTCATTAAGGTCCATGGTTAAATGTTTTAATTGGTTATAGTGTAAATGTAATCATTCCCGTCCAGATAAAAAAATTATTGGATGGGAATTTTAAATCTTTTTATAAACCAACCCCTTCAAAATTAAGATTTCCTTTTTGAATTTCTTCCCTTTCGATTCGAGCAGCCTCTTCATACCTCGGATTTTCTTTTT
>Ga0304730_1000264_pt1 | contig 46027 bp, 46 predicted proteins | sample M_130628_MF_Meta_FD_190474 | JGI IMG/M metagenome (GOLD analysis project Ga0304730, IMG submission 190474) | Freshwater microbial communities from Lake Montjoie, Canada to study carbon cycling - M_130628_MF_MetaG (v2) (version 2) | ecosystem: Environmental > Aquatic > Freshwater > Lake | place...
AAAAAAGAATATTGTGGAATTGATCCAGGAGAAAAAACGTTTATGACAGTTTATTCACCAAATGATTATTTTAAAATAGGAGACAGAATGGATATTAAAATAATTAAATATAATAAAATAATACAAGAATTACATAATAAATTAGTAAATAAGAAAAAAAACAAGAAAAAACTAAAAATAAGAATACAATATTTACATAACAAAATTAAAGGTTTTGTAAATGAAATACATAAAAAAAGTGCTAGATATTTATGTAAAAATTATGAAAATATTTTTATACCAAAATTTAGTACTAAAAGTATTATAAGTAATGATAGGAATACTTATATGAATGATAATGTTAAATTTGTGTTACAAAATCAGAGTCATTATAGATTTAGACAATATTTAAAGCATTGTGCGAAAAAATATTTTACTAATGTATTTATAGTTGATGAATCTTATACATCCAAAACGTGTAATAATTGTGGTATTCAGTCAGATATTTATGATAATAGAATAAAAAAATGTCCTAATTGTAATACTGAAATATGTAGAGATGTTAATGGTTCTAGAAATATAACAGTAAAGAGTTTAATGAAAATATTAAACGAACAAAACATTAATTATTAGATAATAAATATCTAATTCGGTGAACCACCGATGGCCATGTAGGGAAATCAAGTGAAATAACAATTTTATACATTGTTATACGATTTTATACTATTTAATGGGTGGGTAATGGAACATCTGCTACTGACGGTGGAATACGTTTAACCATATATACATACTAATTAATTTATTCTAATATTTTATATAATATAATTGTATTATATAAAAATGTCTCTTGTTAATAAACCTCTAAAAAAAAAACAATGTCATAGAAACATTAATCGAAACACTTGTGGTCAGACTTGTTATAAAAAACAAAAACAAAATCAAACCAATGGTCAAAAACAAAAACAAAAACAAACTAAATCAAAAAAAATTACACCACAGATAACTAGACAATTCTCATTACTTGATGAAACTCCTGAAACTTTAAATAGGTTATCTGATATTCCTGATTTTAATAATTCTCGTATATGTAATCTATTAAAAGATACATTAAATAGTACATTAAATGTAGTAAATTTACCTTCTCCAAATTGGACATCACCATCAACAATATGTTGGTCACCTATTATTACAACTGCTTTAAGTTTAACTAATTCTGTGACACCAATTAACACAAGTGTTGTAGGTGTATCGTCTATTTATGATCAAGGTAAGATTGGTAGTTGTACAGCATGTGTTGGATGTGCATTGTTTCAATATAACTCAAAAACAGGTGCAAAACAAACTAATTTAACAGGTGGTGCATCACGTTTATGGTTTTATTATCTAGAAAGAATGTTAATGGGTACAACATATTTAAGACAAGATAGCGGTGCTTATATGTCAGATGCTATATGTGTTCTATTAGGTAGAACAATTACATCTGCAAATACAGTTAAAGCATATGGTATGTTATCTGAAACTACATATTGGCCATATCCATTGTCAACTGATAGACGTTCTACATCAACTATTTTAACAACACCAAAATCACCATATAATTTAAAAGCAACAGGCACTAATAGTTTATTTAGAATTGCACTAAATAATGGTTTAAACGGAGTTGCAGAAACTGCTTCAATTTATGCAATTACACCTGTTACACCAACCTTAAATTTAAATATAATTGATACAACTTTAACTTCTACACATTTACAAAAATTATATACTGCTCTAATAAATGGTCCTTGTATGATTGGTTTTAGTGTGTATTCATCTTTTTACAACATCACATCTGCAAATCCAGTTTATACGGGAACAGGTCGTTTTCTGGGTGGCCATGCTGTGTTAATAGTTGGTTACATAGCATCAGGACAATACAACGGTAATTTCATAGTTCAAAACAGTTGGGGGTCATCGTGGGGTCTTCGTGGTTTCTTTTTGGTACCTACTGCAGTTTTGACTAATGGTGCATGGTCTGGATGTTATACAATTGCTGATTAGAAATAATTTTACAACAGGACACTTATGTTGCTAATAATGTTATCGTTAAAAGTCGAACCATTTTTAAAACTGCAGGTTATGACTTAGAGGTTGATTAAATAAAATTCATTGTTTCTATAAATTCTATACTTTTTTCAAAACAACTAATATAATTTTCATATTTTAACATATTATTTACTAAATCACTAACACCATCAATGTTCTCCATATATGATTTACTAAAAACGAAAAAATCAAACATTTCTTGAGTATTATATATTATTGAATTATCCTTAATTTTTTCATTATAGAATATATTTATGTATGCTAAAATATAATATATTCTTTTTTCTTTGTCTAAATATGATACAGAATTTTTATACATACTGTGAGTATATTTATTTGTCATAATATCATTACATACAGTAACATTAAAAATATATGAATTATATTCATCATCGTATATGTTAATAATATCAATCGAATCAACCATATTGTATGACAAATGAACAAATAATTTTGTTACATCTGTTTTTACTTTAACCATCATAGTTAAATCATTGACATAAATAAAGAAATTATTGTCTTCTATTTCTACAACAGAAATGTCTTCATTATCTAGAATATCATTTTCAACATAAACACATTTTTTAGTAAATCCATATTTGATAAAAACATTATGTTTAATAATACGAGTAAAATTAACAGTTTCTATATTCAAATATGATAATTTATCACTATATATATTTTCATAATTATATGTTTTTTTTAAAATGTTTTTAACATATGGATTTTCAGACAATTTGCCTAAAACTTCTACATCTTTGACATTAATATCACTGATACAATCAACAAAATCTTTTTCATAATTTGTTTCTTCTAAAATCTTATCAAAATATTCTCTTTTGTATAAACAAGTAATTTCTTTAAATGGAACATCTATAACAAGTTCAACCATATCATTTGTAGATAATGTTTTTTTTAAATCGTTCATTGAATTTAACAGTTCTTCATTTGTAAATGGTTCGCATATATTAGAATAAATGTCATTTATTCTTTCTAATACATCATTTTTAAGAATTTTATCAAATTCAGCACCACTTATATATCCATTATGTCTAAAATCATTGATAGATACACAATTATTACCAGTAATTTTAAATGTAGATACTTCTGTTTCTAAATGTCCAGTATTAATAAACAAAAGTTTATCACTATTTTTATTTTTATTAATAAAATTTGTTGCTAGTGCATATGGTCTTAAAACCGTTTTGATGTGTTTAACTCTTAATATACTTTTAAGAATACATCTAATTGCTAAAACATTTGTTACACAATAATATGTAGATAAATATGAAGGTATTACAATAATAATATTACTGATATTCTTCAAACGTATTTTTAAAGTTTGTGCTACATATATCATAACAATATTATCTAAAATAGGTTCCATAACTTGTTCTGAAACTTGTTCTGAAACTTGTTCTGAAACTTGTTTGAACATAACATTTGTTTCATACATTTTAGGAATATTTTTTGTGTAAATAACATCAAGAGTTTCTGTTATACCAGTATTCCTATGTAAAACACTGGTAACTATTTTTGTGGAACCTATAAATATTCCAACGACATCATCTTGTAAAAAATCATCTGTTAAAACATCAGTTAAACCGTCTACTAAAACACTCATTTTTTATACTATAAAAACTCATATATAAATTTATTATATACTCACAGTTAAACAACGCAATAATATGTAAAGAGACATATTAGTTAAAAAAACATATAATAGAACTTTATTATATTTTAACATATATAATTAAAACATAATATAAAAATAAATTAGTATCCAAAACTGGAAAGCATATCTGAAGGTGCATTAGAAATATCAGGTAAAGGTTTATTAGGTTCAGCATCTAAAATTGGATCAGGTAATAGAGATAACAAAAATGTTAAAACAGTAAATAGAGAACATGCTACAAATATAGACAATTTCATATTTTGTGCTGAATTATTAATAGTAGCAATTGTATCTGATATTAACAAAACTGTTGCTAACAGAGATGCATTTAAAGCATATTTCATTTTACTGAAACTTGTTGTATTTTGTAAATTTCCAATTTTATAATATCCAAGTAATTCAGTAACACCATATACAATTACAAAAAATAGTAATACTGCAATCACATTAATTCTATCCCATCTACTATCACTAGTAATTAAACCATCTCTAAAAGAAAAGGAGGTATTTCCTGACATATAATAACTTGCCATATTGATTCCAAATAAGAGAAAACCGGTACTAGTCGCAAAAATAATTTTTCTAGTGTAAGAATTGTCCATATATATATATATTATAATAATAAAAAAATATATATTATATATTAAAAATGTTAATTCATCCATCAGGTTTTCAAAATTTAGGTAATACTTGTTATATGAATTCTGTTTTACAAGCACTATTATCTATAGATATCATTAATTATGATACTAGTAATAATGATAATAATGATTTATTAGCAGAATTTGTTAAAATGATTGATGAGTTAAAAAAAAATAGTTCTAACAAACCATATACACCATCAAAATTTAAACAAGAATTAGATAAGAAGAAAAGTATTTTCAGAGGTTTTGCACAACACGACGCACACGAATTTATGGAATATATAATTAATGAGTTTATGGAATGTAAAAGTAAAAGTGAAAGTAAATCAAATTTACCACAAACAATTAAAAAAATGTTTACTGGAACAACAAATTCATATTTATATTGTTCTAATTGTCCTAACATATTAAAAAAAGAAGAAGAATATATTACCATAACTTTAGATTTATCCGGTATTTCTAAAAATATGGATTTATCAGGTATTTCTAAAAATATGGATTTATCAGGTATTTCTAAAAATATGGATTTATCAGGTATTTCTAAAAATATGGATTTATTAAATTGTTTCGATGAATTTTCTAAATATGAAAGATTAGATGAAAATAATATGTGGAAATGTTCTAAATGTGAAACCATTAATAAAGCAAAAAAAAAGTTAGAATTAAATACTGTACCTAATATTGTTGTCATAACACTAAAACGTTTTATAAATAATCAAAAAATTAATACACCTGTTGAAATATATGAATATATTATTTTAGAAGACATTAAAATGAAACTAGTTGGTACAGTCAATCATTATGGTGGATTAGGTGGAGGTCATTATGTAAGTCATGGATTAAGAAATGGTACATGGTATTTATTTAATGATTCACAATATAAAGAAGTTGAAATAGATTTGAAAGATCCATCAATATATATTGCTATTTATCAGATTGATGAATAATATAAAAATATAATGACTGATAATATTAATTATGGATTTACAATACTCACATAGAATAAGAACATATTCAACTGAAATATCAGATACTGATGATATAATAGGAAAATTTGATACATCAACAATAAAATATTCAGATAATGATAATATTAGAAAAGTTTCAAAATGGGTTGATGATGATTCAGTTACTAATTGCTTTAATTGTAAAACATTATTTACGATATTAATAAGAAAACATCATTGTAGATTATGTGGTCGAGTATATTGTGCTAAATGTAGTAATTATTTTACAAAATTACCATTAGATATTCTTAATAAATTACCTAATAAACCATACAGTATATGGACAGAAAATTTAAATGATTTAGTAAGAGTGTGCGGTAATTGTTTTGCTCATTCTAATAAACTATCAAGAATAAGAAAAATAGTAAAATTATTTGAGATGTGTAATTTTGATATAAAAGATTTAAATATGTTATCTAAAATATGTTCTGAATGGGAGGATGCCTCTAAATTTATACTCTTAAAGTTTCGTGAAATACAATACAAATTAAGTATTGAAGAACTGACAAGTAAAGAAAAAGAAATGTTGTGGATAAATAGGAGATATTTAATAGGTCATAGTAGATGGATAATACAACTAATTAAATCAATAGATAAAAATGTAGATACAAATATTTGTTTAATTGATAAATTGATATCAAATAAAAAGAAAAACAGTTGTGATGATATGTTATGTACTCGTTTTTGTACTGAAACAATAGGTCTAACAGATATATTGGACTTAGTATTATATAATTGTAATTATGAAATCATATCAAAATATATAATTAGTTGTTTGAAAGATTTAGATACTGAAGTTCTTAAAAATTATTTACCATTTTTTATCTATAATATGAAAAATAACAGTTTTATGTTGGATCTATTAATAGATAAAGGAATTAATAATTTTGATTTTATGACTAGAATGTTCTGGACAATAAAAGTTTTTTCTATTGAATATATGAAAAAAGAATATTTACAAATTTTACAAGAAACAATAAAAGAAAAAAGTAATGTTGAATTTGTTGAAAGATTTAATTTAATGTTAGAAATGGAACAATTTAATACAAAAAAAACAAATATTGTTTTACCTATATGTTGTGATAATGATTTTGTAGGTATTGATGAAAAAAACATTAAAATAATGTCAAGTTATTCTGCACCTAAAATTATACCATTTATAAAAAAAGATGGTAGTACTAAATTAATTATGTTTAAAAAAGATGATATCAGAAAAGACCATATAGTTTTAAATATAATAAGTATAATATTTGATATTCTAAAAAAAGAAGAACCTGAATTAGATATTGAAATTGTAAGATATGAAGTTATGCCTACAAGTAGAACTTCTGGATATATTGAGATTGTTGAAGATGCTACAACTATATTTGATATTATGGAAAAATTGGGAATATCAATACAAAACTATATATTAAATAATAACAAAAATTTAGTAATTGGTGTTTTTAGAAAGAGATTTATCAATTCAACTGCTCTATATTGTGTTGTTAGTTATTTATTAGGTATAGGTGATAGACATTTAGACAATATAATGATATCTAAAGATGGTTTATTGTTTCATATTGATTTTGGTTTCATATTAGGTCAAGACCCTAAATACTCGAATAATAGATTAATTAGAGTTACACCAGAAATTGTAAATGTTATAGGTGGATATGGAACAGAAGATTATGAATATTTTAAACATACCTGTGTTAAAATATATAAAAAATTAAGATTACACGTTAATTTATTTGCTAATTTATTATCAATTGTTCCATCAATTGACCCTACTATAAGTATTGATACAATAAAAAAAGAATTAAATGAAAGATTTGAAATCGGTGAAAATTGTTTTGAAGCAGCTACACATATGGACAATAAAGTTGAAACAAAAAATAATTTCGAATATGCTATGATTGATTTTCTATATAAAACAAAACAAAGTTCTTGGTATAAAAATGTATCTTCTGTAACAAGTTCAATTATTGGGTTTTTCAAAAGTTAAATTATGTTTTTTTACAAATAACTCTTATACATATAGGATTTTCATTTTTATATATTGCTAAGTCATTACTCTCTTTAAAATGTAATATTTCAAAATTGTTATCAATCAATAACTTTTTTAAATATACACTGTCTGTTAAATTTCTATAATGTGTATCACCAAAATATCTATAATCATTATTACTTTTAGTACTTCTTGTTTCAATACATAAATATGTATTTACTTTACTGATACTTTTTACAAATATTTCTTGCTCTTCATTTGTTATACTATGAAAAGTAAAGCGTGAATATATTAAATCAAATTCATCTTTGTTATATGTGCAAAAATTATCTATTATAAACAAACAATTGTCAGTATTTTTTGGTAAATAAGATGAAATATCTATACCTACAACATTATGATTTATTGCTAAAACATAACTATCTCTTCCATTACCACATCCAGCATCCATAATTTTAAATTTATTGTTTTTAAAATAATTTAGTATAAAACAACAAAAATTAGATGGTTTATTAATTATGTCAGCATTTTTATCATAAAAATCTTTCCAGTATAATTGTTTTTCTGTCATATATAATAATATATTATTATTATATTAATGGCTGGAAAAAAACATAGTTCAAAAACATTAAATGACACTTTATTATACATAGTTGAGTTATTAACAAAATATAATATACAAAACTGGTTTATAGCATACGGAACATTACTAGGTATTGTCAGAGATAATTCATGTATAAATAATGATGACGATATTGATATTATATGTGACATTACTGAAATTGAAAATGTTAAAAAAATGTTGTTAGAAAATAATTTTAAATTGTGGTATGATACGGGACATTTTTTAAAAACATATGATACCGATATTTATTCTACAACCGATTTTTATTTTGCTAATGTTGATAAAGATAATAATTATTATGAAAAATGGGAAAATGTCATATGGAGTAATTGTCACGATGAAGATAATAAATTGATAAAAAAAGAATGGAACAATGTAATATTATATTTACCTTTTAATTATGAAGTTAAATTAGAAGGTAGGTATGGTTCATCGTGGAGAATACCTCAACAAAATTCAAAGGGTCTTCTTAAACATAATAAAAAAATATAGAGTGAAAAACTATACTTTAGAAAATTGAAGTATAAACTATGTTTTACATCAATTTTCTAAACTATACTTTAGAAAATTGAAGTATAAACTATGTTTTACATCAATTTTCTAAACTATACTTTAGAAAATTGAAGTATAAACTATGTTTTACATCAATTTTCTAAACTATACTTTAGAAAATTGAAGTTTACACATATTACTAATACATAATATATAATACTAATATAATAAAATCATATGGATAATTATACAAAGGCACATAAAGTTCTTAAAGATGTTTTTGGTTATGATGAATTTAAACCATTTCAATACCAAATAATAGAAAGTATTATTTCACAAAAGGATGTTTTAGGTATTATGCCAACAGGATATGGTAAAAGTTTATGTTTTCAAATTATACCATTACTTACAGATGAGGTTGCTATTGTTATTAGTCCGTTAATTGCTTTAATGGCAGACCAAAAATTAATACTTGATAAATTAAATATCAGTAGTTGTTGTTATAATTCATCATTAACAAAAAAAGAAAAAAAGGATCTAGAAAAAGATGTTATAGAAGGTAAATATAAAATAATGTACATTACACCAGAATCATTAGTTAATTCATATGATTTAATTAATGAAATTTATTGTAAAATAGGTATTTGTATGTTAGCAATTGATGAAGCACATTGTTTGTCATCGTATGGATTTGATTTTAGACCAAAGTATAGAGAAATTAAGGATATCAGAAAATTACTTACTAATGTTCCTGTTTTATGTGTAACAGCGACAGCAACTGATAATGTTATAAAAGACATTAAAGAACTTATGAATATGAAAAAATGTGTATTTGTACAAACTTCATATGACAGACCAAACATAATGATACATATTGAAATGTATACATCAAATACTTTAATGGATATTGTTAAAATAATTAAGAAAAATAATAGTTCAACTATTATATATTGTGTAACAAAAAAAGATACAGAATTGGTTGCAAGCGAACTTACTAAATTAGGTATTATGTCTAAAGCATTTCACGCAGGTTTAGACAAGGAAGAAAGAACAACAATACAAGAAAATTATATGAATGATAAATATAAGTGTATTGTAGCAACTATTGCTTTTGGAATGGGAATAAACAAAAGTGATGTACGAACAGTGATACACTATGGTTGTCCTCAAAACATTGAATCGTATTATCAAGAAATAGGTAGAGCAGGAAGAGATGGAAAAGAATCTAATTGTTACCTATTTTATAAAACTAAGGATTTTATCATACAAAAGAAATTCATTGAAGACATACAAGATGTTCAATATAAAAAGGTCAGGGCAGATATGTTAAATAAAATGAGTAAATATATTGATACCAAAGAATGTAGAAGAAAATATATATTACAATATTTTAGTGAAGAAACAGATTACAAGAACTGTAAAAAATGTGATAATTGTTTAAAAAAGAAAGAAACAATTAGTAAGAAAGATGAATATAACTTATGGTTAATACTAAATGTAATAATGACAATACAAATTGAAAAGAATTACACATTTGGTCAGAGTACTATATCATTAATATTAAAAGGTTCTGAGAGTAGTAAAATTAAACCGTGGATGAAAAAGTTAGAACAATTTGGTTCAATGAAAAAGTTAAGTATAAAAGATATTTCATCATTTATATATAAAATAATAGATTTGGGTTATGTTGAAAACTATGATATAGGGAACTGTTGTCACGTACTAAGATGCACTGAAGAAGGTTTAACATTTAATGATAGTTATGAATTGTTAGATATTGAACATGATTTGTTAAAGAATAATTTATTGTTTGATATATAATATTTTGTATATTTAGTATATAAAAATGTTTGAATCTCGCAAACTTACAGATGATCAATTTATTTATGTGTTATTACTTATTTTTATAATTAATTTTTTTGTTAATTTTTGTGTTCCTTCTCCAAATTTATATAAGACAAATAGAGATACTAGATTTACTTTAAATAAATTTTATACTGTGTTTGCAAATTCATCACTGGTTTCTATATTGGCTTTATTTTTTTTAGCATTATTTAGACATATTGGTAATGAAGAAAAAAAAGAAGATTTTAAATCATGGACAAATATAATTGTTTTTACATTATGCACAGCATCGTATATAATTTTTGCTGTATGTGCATCTGAACAATTAGGAATTAATGATATTAATTTTAAAAGAGCAGTTGAAGAACATAATGCAATTATTATAAGAATGGCAGGCGAAAAGAAACATGTAAGAAATATATCTGAAAATGATAAACAAAAATATCAACGTATAATTGATATTAATACATATGATGTTCTGCCAACAAATATACCTTCTAAACTTTCTAATCTTCCTCCAAATCCTCCATCAACGCCATCTGTACCTTCTTATCAATCTAATCCTCCTCCACCTCCATCAACACCATCTGTACCTTCTAAATCATTTAATCCACCTTCTAAACCATTTAATCCTCCTTCTAAACCATTTAATCCTCCTTCTAAACCATCCATCACTTATAATCCTTCTAAACCTTCATCTAAACCATTTATACCGTCTTACCCATCTAAACCATCTTATCCATCAAATCCATCTAACGAAATGTCAAATAATTCTCCATCTTATCCAACTAACCCAACTTACCCATCTAACGAAATGTCAAATAATCCTCCATCTTATCCAACTAACCCAACTTACCCATCTAACGAAATGTCAAATAATCCATCTAATCCAACTTATCCAACTTACCCATCTAACGAAATGTCAAATAATTCTCCATCAAATCCATCTGATGAAATGTCAAATGGTCCCTCTGCTAATCCACCCGATCCAAATGAACCACATAACAACCCCAGTTTAGAACATATGACAATGTTATTTGTTTAAAAATATTTAAGGTGATATATACTTGTTAATAGTATTAATTGTTTTCTTTGCTAATCTACTTACAATAGGTAATGATTGTGTTAAAGAAGTTTTATTTTTATTAATATGTGGTATAAGTATAGGTATAGGTGTAGTAACTGTTTTAAAATTAATATTATTGAAACATATCAAGTCTTCTATTTCAATTCTTTCATTAATATCAATATTTAATAGTGTTTTCATATATTCTATTAAATCTTCTGGAACAACATAAACATTGTTATATGATTTAACTGTATATAATATAGGTCGTGTTTTAATTGTTTCTTGTAATACTTTTATTTTTTTACAATAAGAAAATGGTGTAAAACCATATACCATTTCATATAATAAAACACCTAAAGACCATATTTCTGTTTTATCAATTGATATATTATCGTCATTTAATAATATCTCAGGTGCCATATATAAAGGACTACCTAAAACAGTTTTATTAAGGTCGATATCTGTTTTAATTTTAGATAAACCAAAATCAATAAACTTAATTGTATCACCAATCAACATAATATTTGATGATTTAATATCTCTGTGTAAAATATTTAAACTATATAAATGTAAAAATCCATCAATAATTTGTGAGAAATAATTAATAACATCTTTTAAAAGTAATCCTTTTTTAACACAAGTTAATAAATCAATTTGACATATATCCATAATGATAGTTATTTTGTCATTATCAAATATAGTGTCATAATATGTAACAATGTTTTTATGTGGTTTGGAACATAATATTTTAACAATTTCAATTTCTCTTTTTAATTGTTTATTGACAATTTCATTAAAGTCGTTACTAATTATTTTTGCTGCAACATCTTTATTATTATAAATACCTTTATAAACCGTTGAATATGAACCTTTACCTAAAATAATATTATCATCATATTTAATCTGTAATTTAGGACTACTGTTTCCCATTATATATATTATTTATATAGATAAAACATTATTATGTATAACATATAGTATTTTTTTATTATCAATATTAATAATATAAAATGTCTTCACTAAGATATTATTTACCAGATAGTATTAACAATAAAGTAATGTATTTATATGGATTAACACAGTGTTATTTACAACCATATATAAATAATACATTTACAGCAAGTTATATTACAGATAAAATATGTATTGGTGATTTAGCATCTGCAACAAATGATACAGCAATGTTAGAACAAGGAATAACACATATTATATCAGTTGTTAATGGTGTTAATCCATTGTTTCCAAAAAAATTTACATATTTAAATATTCACGTTAATGATGATCCATGGATTAATATTGATAATTATTTTGATGAAACAAATAAATTTATAGATACAGCGTTAGAATTACCAAATTCTAAAGTAATGATACATTGTCAAAAAGGTGTAAGTCGTTCAGTAACTATATTATTAGCATATTTTGTATATAAATATAATAGTAAAAATAAAATTTTAGAAGAAGAAATTGATGATGTTATCAGTGTTTTAATAGAAGAAATAAAAGAACACCGTAAAATTGCTGAACCAAACGTTGGTTTCATTAAATGTTTAAAAAAATATGTTAAAAAAATAAATAATTATAAAAATATATAGTATATATATAAATGGACGATTACAAACAGAAAAAATACGAGTATAAAATCCAGAAAAAGATTAACGAAATTGTTAAATCGGGTCAGAGTTGTCCTGCAGGTTACGAACATTATGTTAAACCTGATGTTAAACAGAATGTTAAACAGAATGTTAAACAAAATGTTAATTCTAGAGCACTTATAGGAGGTAGTAAAAGTACTTCTGTAGATGTTGATTACAAATACAAAGCAGAAAAATATCATAACAAAATTCACCTTAAGATATTAGAATATAAAAAATTAGGAAAAGATATTCCAGAAGGATATAGTGAATATTTTACACCATTTCAGCATTAATTATATCTATTAATGATTGAATTTTATCAACAACCGTTTTGTCTGTAATATAAGTCAAAATTAAATTATTTAATCCATTTATTAAACTATATTTATCTTTTAATAATTTGTTTTTGATATATTCATTAATAGTATATGTAATTAAATCAATTGTTCTGAACCTATTATTATTTGACATATATCTTGAAAAAAACATAAAATTAGTATTATGAATACTCATATTATTATTTTCATCAATATATATTTTGTCATATGGTTTAATTTTTGTAATAATATCAATATTATTTGTAAGTTTTTCTAAATCACTATTATTTATAAAAACATTAGTAGTATCATAATGTTTTATAATGTTATCTATTTCATTATTTGTTAAAGAAGGTTTGTCATACTCTTCCATAATTCTATTAATTTCATCTTCATTCAAATGATTATCTGATATATTATCTGATAGATTAACTAAATGGTTATCTACAACAATTTCTTTTAATTCTATATCACGTTGAATATTAACATTATTTTTTTTTGTAAATAAATAATTAAATTTAGATAATATAACTTCAATACAATCCGAAGGTTTTTTACAAGTGACGTTACCCATTATTATAGTCAATTATTTATTTTTATAGTTATATAACACTGAAGTAAATATATAATATTTTTAATATATTATATATAATAATGTTAGTTATACAATACAATGATACTGTTTTTCCTGGTGGTTTAGGTGATCGAATAGTAGGTATGATTTCTATAAAAACAATATGTAATATATTAAATAGACCATTTAAAATTAATTGGATAAAAGAAAATGTAAAAAAGTATATAGATTATTCTAAATATGATTATGAATTATATAGTAATAAATCTGATGATATAGAAATAATAGTATCACACGAACAAAAAAAATTAAAATCGTATTTATCAGAAGAGCAAAATATATTTCCACATACTGAAACACATTTTTATATTAATCAAGAAATATCACAATATTTATTTATGAATAATTTATATAAAAATAATAATTATTATAAAAGTATATATAATGAATATAATAATTTATTTAATGATATATTAAAACCAACTAATTATTTATTAGATAATATTAATAAACATATATATAACAAAAAAAATATAATAGGATTACAATATAGATGTGGTGATAAATATATGTTAACAAATGGTGGGGAACAACATGATACTAATTATGTGGAATATATTAATAGTTCATTGCAAAAAATTAAAAACATATGTGACAATAAATATGAAAACTATAATATATTTATTACTAGTGATTATTCAGATATATATAAAGAAACCGTCAATGTTTTTGATAAAGAAAATGTTATTTATGTAGATGATATTATACAACATATAGATAGAAAAAGTGTGGATGATGATATTTCAAAAGTGTTTATTGATATGTATATATTATCTCAAAAAACAACTGAATTATATATAAGTATCTGTTCCAATTATGGTCGTGTAGCAGCATTAAGTAGTCCACATAATAATATATATGATGTTATAAATTTACAAAAAATAGATAAAAAGAACTTATTATCTAAAGAAGAAAATTATTATTCTTTGAATAAAAAATATAATGAAACAAGAGAACATATTATAGAAATAAATAATGATGATATACAATTTTACTATGGTATCGATAATAGTAATTCACATAATGTGACACAATATATGATGTGTTATTTAAAAAAAAACGAAATTATTGATACAAAAAAATCGATACATGACATAATTCCAGATATGTATCCTTGTATGTATAAAAAATTATTTATATTTAACAATCATAATTTAATACATACAATCAATGAAGAACATACTTATCTTAAAGAAAATTTATTATTAAAAAATAATAAAATATATATTGAAAAATCTATTGATAATCTAACAATATATCATAATGCTGGTTTTTTTTCGTGTTGTAGTGTAAAATTAATGAATATTATACAATATTATAACAAATATGGAAAAATACCTGATATAGTTGATAGTCAGTATCAGTTTAATTGGTATAAAAAAGATTTATCACACGATATAACATTTGAATATTTTGAAAATTATAATAAAAATGATATTGTTTTTTATAAAGATGGTGTAGATTATTTAGAAGGTTATCAATTTTCTGAATATTCTAAACTTGATTACGAAAATATATGTCCCTTTATAGATAAGTATTTTAGTGTATCACATAATATTAATTATATCATTGACACTATGGAAAACAAATATAATCTAAATTATGAAAATATATGTGTATTATTTTATAGAGGTAATGATAAAAATAGAGAAACACATATATGTAGTTATATAGAATATGTTATATATGCTAAAAATATAATGGATAAAAATCCAAATATACAATTTTTAATACAAAGCGATGAAACAGAGTTTATTGAAATTATGGGTAAATTATTTCCAAATTCATTTTATTTTAAAGATGAAATAAGACATATGAAAAAATGTGATGATACTGTTGATATTGTTATGAGAGAAACAAATAATCTATATTCAAAATATTATTTAGCAATTACACTTATTATGTCAAAATGTAAATATATAGTATGTGGATCAGGAAATTGTTCAATATGGATTATGTTATATAGAGGAAATTGTAAAAATATTTATCAAAATTTTAATAACAAATGGTATATCACTTAAATATATTATGTAGAATATTTATACAATATATACTTGTGATATGGAACATCAATTTCTAAATTATAGATATCACTTATATATATTTTATCACCATAACATAAATTTTTAATTTTGTCTTCTGATTCTAACACTATATTAAAAAGATATTGTTTAATATCTTCTAAATAAGGTATAACTTGTAAAACATAATAATGAGGATTATTACACATATCTATATTATCAATTATACTAACTTGTGAAAATCCTGTATATATATGTTTGTATATTTGTATTTTTGTGTCAAATTGTCTGTATAAATTACGATAACATTTACCAAATGTTGTTTTAATTGTTAAAAATGTATATAATATCTTAGTTAATGATTTTTCTATAAAAAGATTTTCAAGTTCTTCTATTAGATTAATTAATGATTTTTCATCTAAATAATTTAACATATTTTGTAGACTTGACATATTTATTTATAAATATATTTTTTAATAAACTATATAATACATCTACTAAAATATTAAAAAATCATTTTTTCTGATTTTAGGTAATACATAAGATACATATTATGATAAAAAATAATAAAATATATGTAAATATATCCCAAAATGTTGTCATTTTATCAGAAACTATATTTAGATCGCATTCTTTGTTCAACCAATATACTGCAGAACTCATAGCAGACTCCATAGAAGTATAACTATGTGTAGAATTTCCATTATGCGTTCCTATCCAATGTACGTTAGGATATTTTGTTTGATATTTCCACGTTTTACCTGTATTAATAAAAGCATCGTCTGAATTTATCCATTCATTATTATTTCTATACACATTAGGGTCTAAAATTGCTTCATCATATTTCTGTAAATATGGATAAATTAATTTTAATTGTCTAAATGTTTCATCAATTAATTCTTCTTTGGTGCAGTTATTAGGTGTTTTATTTATATGTTTAGACATACTATTAACATTTTTTATTGAAACACTTATTATTGTTTTTGATTTGTCATAAAACAGTTCCATATAATTGGATAAAACAACAAAAACTATATCCCAATCAGTATTGTAATGATTTATATTTGGTAGGTCTATTTTATTGTTCCAATGATATGTTATCGGAATATATGTCAAATATTTTGATACATTAACAAATTCTTTTAAATCATCATAATTTCCTAAAATGTTTTTATCAAATGAATTTGTAACAAGATTTAACATACTAACTGGTGGTAATGTAATCAATAAATTTTTACTATATAATTTTTTACCATTTTCTAATAATATACCTTTTTTTTCAATAGATACAACCTTTGAATTACCTATAAATGTTATATTTTTGTTAAAATGTTCTTTCCAAATTTTAAATAAACCTTTATCATTTGGCAACTTTGGTTGATAAATATTGTATAAAAAATTCTGGTTAAAAATACTAAAAAATTCATATATTGTCATTGTTTCAATAGATGCACCGTCAACAGTTCTACATAATTTATCAATAAAAATTTGTAATTGTATAGATAAATTATTGGTATCAGAAAATTGTTTCATTGTATATGTTTTATCAATAAATGATGGACTATATGATTTTATAAATTGTTTGGCAAATACATATATTTCTTTTAACGTCATTATTTCAAAAAGTTCTTTCATAGTATCATTCATAGAAAACTGATATGGTGTAAAAATATCAGTCCAATCAGTATTCATATCTTTTAAAACATTTTTAAGTGTTAAATAATTGTCTATATAAACACGCGGTCCGTGCTCTGTTATTCTACCATTAACACGTTTAACACGATGACATCCACCAATATCTTCATTCATATCTAATAACAATATTTTTTTATTATGTTTGGATAAATAATGTGCTAATGTTAGACCACAAGGACCTGCTCCTATGACAATATAATCATACATTATTATAATTACATATTATAATAATTTTTTGTTTGTTTTATGCCATTAAAATATCTAAGATTTGGTAAACTTTTAAGAACACTACTGTCACTTACCATATTATTACTATAATCAATAAATTCTAACATTTTACAATCTTTTATTTCTTCTAATGATTTAATACAATTAGAATTACAATCAAGATTTTTAAGATATTTTAAATATTTAACAGGTTCTAGATTATATAATTTTAATCCACCTATATACAAATGTTCTATATGAGAGAATTGATTTAATGAAATAAATTTAATATTGTCTAAAAGTATAACAACAAACTTTACTCTGAAATTGGTTTTAATTTTGATATCTTCACAATTATTTATAACACAAATATGTTCATTATATTTATCAAACAACATATCTATCAAATATTCTTCATCGAATAGATTATAGAAATGTGATTTGAAAGTATCATAAAATTGAATAGTGTCAATGTAGTTCATTTTTGAATGTTATTTATTAATAATAAATATGTAGTAGATAAAGAAAAAGAATTTCATTTTTTTTTGAGTGTTTCACAAAAATAATAAAACTACAAATTCAGTGGTGGCAACTCACTTGGTCGCCGGAAATCAGGTTTGACCACAGGTAAAACAGGTTGCTGAAGCTGTAGCTGTTGCTGTTGCTGAAGCTGTAGCTGTTGCTGATACAACATATAATTGTACCTACAACATTGCTCGTAGTAAACAGCTGCAGAATGTAGCAATGGAAGCCAATTAATGTTTGCAACTGGTTGTACTGCAGGTTGAACTACTGGTTGAACTTCAGGTTGAACTTCAGGTTGAACTTCAGGTTGAACTTCAGGTTGAACTTCAGGTTGCACATCTTCTGGTTCAGATGCACTGTATTCTTCATCTTCTTCTTTTTCTTTCAATTGTTTGAACAACTGCGTGCTAATAGATTCAACTGTGTTAAATTCGAGGAGATAGATATCGCGAATGTCAACACGCTTAGAACGAAGATATTTATTTTGCTGTTGTATTTTTGCTATTTGTGCGCGAAATAACTTCTCTTTATAAATCTTCTCAAGATGTTGTTGAAATCTTTCATGTGGTGAAATTCGTTTGGATTTATCCTTACAAACAATACTCGCAGGTAAAGAACCAACCGGTAAAGAACCAACAGGTAAAGAACCAACAGGTAAAGAACCAACAGGTTTTTTGTTAGGACCTCTTGAACGCAACGCCATCGAATGAATTTGCTGAGGAGGTCTCTTCATTTTTCTGTCTCTTTAAAATTTTAATAAAACCATATAATGAAACTACTAAATATTTAATAAAATCAATTTTTTCTATTTGTGTATAAAATGATAATATGACTAAATAAAAATAGAATTTGATAATATTAAATATTTTTTACAAATTCACTCAACAATATACCCATTTCTTCATCACTTAATGCGTGCTTGTATAAACCTTCTTTTTCTAAGGATTTAGACATTTCATAACTTTTTGGAAATCGTATTTTAAGTTCTTGAAAAGTATATTTATATTGAAAAAAGTCATGCACAGCATGTATAGGTGATGTGAATGTAGATATGTACATCTGACCACCTGCTTTATGATAGTAATGCGATAGATGTTCCATTATGTAGATTTTTGATATATATGTTATAAATAAATAAATATCAATTATTATAAATTTTCAATTTTTGCTAAAGCATTTTTGCTAAAGCTTTATGCTAAAGCATTTTTGCTAAAGCTTTATGCTAAAGCATTTTTGCTAAAGCTTTATGCTAAAGCATTTTTGCTAAAGCTTTATGCTAAAGCATTTTTGCTAAATCATCACATCGTTTAACAATCTGTGAATGAACTAATAATGAGAATTTTCGTAATGGTTTATTTGTAGAACAATCTTTGGTTATTAAATCATTACAATTTTTAATAGTTTCATATATATTTTTATAAGAATTATCAAAATTCTTTTCATAATATGTAACTATACGATTTACTATTCTTTCATAACCTGAATAATAATTATCACTTTCTTCCTGTAAAAGTCTGTCTTTAATATTAGAACCAGTAATATATCCAACAATCTTATCTAAACATATTTTAATAACTGTTTCATCAAATAATTTATTGACATAACATAGACCCATCATATTCATAAAACCCTTAAAATTTGAAACGTGATGAGGATTATTATTATCCATACTTTCATTAATATCAGTAAATTTTGTAAAACATATATTACATTCTTTTGAAAAAACATTTTTGAATTTATTAATATTTTTTGAAAATTCTGTTATGACAGATATGTATATTTCAGATGGTGTCTTGTGTCCTGTTTTAACTTCAATATTTTTAATTGCTAAAACGTCATTCATAGATTTAATAATTAGTTCAGTTGCTAATACAGATAACAGTCCATCTGATGTAAATTCTAATGATTTTAATTTAACTAAAACATTGTCATAATTTGATTCATTAATCTTATTTAGACACTCTCTAATAGTATTTTTGAAAGATATGTCATTTTGATTAATATTATTACTGTATGATTTTACAATATTACTCATAACATTTTTAAAATCAGATAACATTTTTAAAGGCAAATCATACATATCTACACAATATTTCTCCAATTCTGGTAGCATTACATTATTATCTTCTATACAGTCAAATATAGTATCAATTGAATATTTAACCAAAACTTTACTTTCGTGTTCAGTCATTTTATTAGGTGTTTAATATAAGTTATGTTTTTAGATTGAAAACATTATTTTTTCAATTTTTTATGAATTTTTATAAAAAATAAATTTATTCAATATTCACTAAAATACAAATTTCCATTGTATTTTAAATTTAATTTACAAACATATGTTGTATCATTTATTTTAATATGTATGACACGAAAAAATGATATACTGAATTTTTTATCATTTTTTTGATAATATGATTTCATCAATCTATTAAATTCAGTGATAGAATATGTATCTTTATTATATAACTGTATTGTATCAAAAAAATCAATTTCATCTCTATCAAAATCTTCTGTATCGTGTAATTCATATTGTTTAAATTTAAAATCACTAAACAATTCAAGAAAAATTACATCTAAAAATGGTGTTTGAAAAAGTGGGATAATAATATATGGTTCTACCCAAAATTTTATTAATAATAATATGACTTCACGTTCTACAAATAAATTATTTATATCTAAATAATTTATTAATTGTTTAAGTGCTTCATATCTAGACAAAGTATAATCACACGCATCTTCACATACGAATTGAATAGATGTGTGTATATGTAGATGTTCTTGAACTTGTTCTTGAACTTGTATTTTTGGTGAAACAATATCGTTTTTTTCTTGATATGACATAACTTTTCTCGATAAAAAACTACCCATTTATATATATACTAATGAAATAACACATTGATATCATAATATAAATATATCAATTTTTTAATCAACCTCTAAGTCATAACCTGCAGTTTTAAAACTGGTTCGACTTTTAACGATAACATTATTAGCAACATAAGTGTCACCTCTATTTAACACAAGGTCGTATCTATTATGTTTCATATCTTCAGGAAACATTTCTTTAACGTCATTATAATCGGACATATAAATGGTTTTACCATTAACATATTCTTTAGCAGACCTTAATCCATGGTTATCATAGTTGGTAGCAAATGACATAGGATGTCCAGGGTCAATTATGAATAGTTCAGAAGGTACATTGGGTGCTAAACTGTCCTTTTCAAATACTACGCATTTATGGAACGGATTATTTGGAACTTTTAACCAACAAGGAACAACTTCTTTCACAATTGCAGTTTTACAGTCTGGTGAATAAACTTGGTCACCTGAGGTTACATTAGTGATTAACTTGTACGAACCGTCAGATAGGAGAACCTTAGAGGAACTGTGGATACACGCAATAGGACCAAAAAATAATATAGGGTTATTATAATTTTTATTCTCTTGATTGATCAATGTGTCACCTACTGTGAATGTATTTTCGATTGTTCCATTTGTAACAGACAATTGAGTTAAAATATTATAATAATAATATTTATAGTCTAAAATATTGTAAGCAACTGATGTTATAAAATCATCAGAATTTAAAATGCTATTAATTGTATTCTCTGAATAATTACGATAAATATCATTGCTACCATCATTATAAATACCAATAAGTAATACGGCAGATGACGCAACAACCGTTCCTTGATTATTATTTGCATATGCGTATTTTAGTGTATTTATACTACCATATAAGTCGTCTAATTCATATATACTACCATTTGTAGCACCACATATTAATACATTACTACTAGGTGTTATAGTAAGATTACAAAATATTGTAGCAGAATAAGCACTTGTATTCATATCAATGTAATTACTCGAGTCTAATACTATTTGATTAGTATCAACTGGTGAAAAATTGAGAGTCTTTGCTAAACGATAATGTATTACACCACCAGTGTCAGTATATTTTATAAGTGTATAGAGAGTTCCATTTGTCGCATTATATGCTGCACCTCTAACTTCAAACACATATTGTGTAATATCACTATGACCTGTTGTTGATACTGTCCATGTTGTAGTTACTCCACCTGTAGAAACATTTACCAGTCGCAATTCAACTATTCGTTGTCCTTGTTGATCATTATAATAATAAAAAACATAACTATTTTCGGCCATTCTTATATCATTTATATATAAAAAAAATCTAACAAATATTAAGATAAGGGAACATTTGGACAAAAGCATTTATTTCATTTACTAAATAATCTGAAAGAACAGTTACAGAATTATTTAGAATACCTTCTAAATGTAATGTATTATACATATATGAATTTTCTCCTTGTACATTATATCTGCTAATAATACTACGATAATGTGATGCAGGCATTTCTCTAATTACTAATTCAGTACCTGTAGATAAAATACTATATGTAGAAGGCATATAATATCTCATATATTCAAAAACTTGTGCTGTCATATTAGGAAGATCAGTAAAAAATATATCTAGTTCATTGTTTTGACTAGTTATCATAGATACATTACCATTAAACAGTCTGTTATTTTCTCGTGTATTTTCCAACAGTTCAATATAAGGAGGATATACAGGTATTTTCATATGTTGATGATAAAAATTATACCATTGTATCCACTCCTTTGATACCATACCTATTACATATTGTAAAGAACCTAAACTATTGAGATAGTTTATACGACGTTCAGCATCAAAAACATTTTCAAATGCTTCTACAGGTGGTATAATATCATTACGATATTCGATAAATATACCATAAATATTTTTTTCACAATTTTTGTTTCTCATAATAGGTTGTGATTCTATAACTCTCATTTTCTCTTTTATGTTTTAACTAATCTTTCTAATAAATTACTTATATTATTTGAACATTCAATTTTTATGATAAACAAATAACAATATATTACTAAATATATTTAATTATATAATGAATATTTTTAAACTTACACAACCTTACCAATTAGATTTATTTAATTGTAAAAATAAATATATTATAATTGATTGTGGAATACTATATCGTTTTACATTAGGTTTAATAAATTCAAAAGAATATATTGTTGATGATAATGGAACACCTGTTTTAGAAATATATGTTATTTTACAAATGTACCTAAAATTTAAATCATTAAATATAACACCTATATTTGTATTTGATGGTAAAACACCTAAAATTAAAGAAAATACTGTTAAAAAAAGAAGTGAAGAAAAAAATATTGCTTTAATTAATTTAAAACAAACAACTAATACAAATGATTTTTACAAATGGTTAAAACGTTCATTTAGACTAAATTTTAAAAACATTGAATATGCTAAAACTATTTTGTTACATATGGGTGTTCCTGTTATTGAATCATTAGGTGAATCTGATTCACAATGTGCTGTGTTAAGTAATTATTATCCAGATACAATATTAGGTGTTTTAACAGATGATTCTGACCCTTTATTATATGGTGCAACACGAATAATTAAACTAGAACATTTAAGAGACAGATATGTTAATGTATATACATTACAAAATACAATATCACGTATGAATGAAATATGTTTAACTGACCAAATTAATAGAACAAATTTAATTGAAATTGATTGTATGATGGGAAACGACATATGTGAAAAGATAGACAAAAATATTGTTAAAAATGATTTTAAAAGTATTACACAATTTTATGTTGAGAATGGTTTATCAATTGACAACATATATGATAAATACAGTGATATAATAAATAAAGAAGGTTTTACAAATGCTAAAAATACATATCTGAATACAGATGTTTATAAATATTCATATGATGATCTACATACCAAATCACCTAACATTAATACTGTTAAAAAAATGTTAAGTATTATATTAACAGACTATGATATAGAATATATGGAGAATATTATGAAAGGAAGACCTTTTAAATATTTTAAATTAAACATAAAAAATAAAGTATCTATTGAAAAATACCATAATATTATAGATTAGTTTGATGTTGTTGCTGTATCTTTTTGTTTCTTTTTAGGTTCTTTTTTCTTTTCGGTTTTTCTTGTTAAATAGTAAATAATTATAGATATTACAATCAAAATAATTATGAAAAATAATGTTTTATATGGAATTTTTAGTCTTTTATATTGTAGTAAATGTGATGTGTCTTTTAATTGAACAATTTCTTCGATGTTATCAGAAAATGTTACACTTTTTTTAGTTGTTTCTGATAAATCATCATTTTCTTGAACTTCATTAACAGGACTATTAATTTGTTGTTCATTAATTTGTGTTTCTTCTTGAACTGCAGGTTTATGTTTAGGAGGTTGAACATCATCGGATTGAATCAAAGGTTGAACCAAAGGTTTAGGTTTAGAAGGTTGAACACCATCAGGTTTAGGTTTAGAAGGTTGAACACCATCAGGTTTAGGTTTAGAAGGTTGAACATCATCATGTTTAGGTTTAAAAGGTTGAACATCATCAGGTTTAGGTTTAAAAGGTTGAACATCATCAGGTTTAGGTTTAAAAGGTTGAACATCATCAGGTTTAGGTTTAAAAGGTTGAACATCATCAGGTTTAGGTTTAAAAGGTTGAACATCATCAGGTTTAGGTTTAGAAGGTTTAGGTTTAGAAGGTTGAACAGAAGGTTTAACCAAAGGTTTAACCAAAGGTTGAACATCAGAATTAATCAAAGGTTGAACAGAAGGTTGAACAGAAGGTTTAGGTTTAGAAGGTTGAACATCATCATGTTTAACTAAAGGTTGAACATTAGGTTGAACATCAGGTTGATTATCTGACATTTCTAATAAATCAATATCCTGTTTATTCACTTTATTGTCTGTAAAAATGTCTGCTAATTGTGTTGCGATTGTTGGTGTTCCTTCAGGTATTTCATCTAATTCAGGTAAACTATCTATTGGACTATTATCTGATAGTTCATTATTATCAATTTCAAATAAAATAGGTCTTTCAACTGAAAAAATAGTACCATCTTCAAAACTACTAGATGATGAAAAAACATATTCATTAATTTCATTAGACAAGTCATTAGATAAGTCATTAGATAAGTCATTATCTAAGTTATTATCTAAATCATTATCTAAATCAATATCTTTACAAATAGTTGCCCCATTGTCATCAACCTCTTCAATTTGAACTGATTTATTTTTCTTATATGTTGAAAAATTTCTGGAACTATTATGCATCATATTCAATACACTGGCAAAATTATCCATTCTTATATAATATCAAATATTATTATTAGACTTAATTATTGAACGAACTATAATATATATTATTTTTAATGAAAGAATTTGTTTATGAAGATTATGTTATTAAAGTAGGTGAGAATGCGATGGAAAATTGGAATTTGATAGATATTGCGAAAAAAAATGATAATAACATATGGTTTCACCTTGATAAACATCCATCAGGTCACGTTATATGTTTCGTTAAAAATGAAGGTGTTATAGAAAAAAATGTTATACTATATTGTGCAACATTATGTAAAGAACAATCAAAACAAAAACATATGAAAAATGTTAAGGTTATTTATACAGAAATAAAGAATGTTAAAAAGAAAGGTAATGTAGGCGAGGTAGAAACCAAGAAATGTAAATACATAAAAGTTTAGATTTTAATATCAAAAAAATTAAAAAAATCAAAAGAATTGAAATTTTTTTCTTTTATAAGATATTGTGCAAATTCAATTGCTTCTTTAACCAATTCATCATATTTATCTTTATCACATAGAACATCTTTTAAGTAATTAATACATTGTTGTTTAGGAGTTTTAGAACAATTTTGTTCTTCATAAAATTTTTTAAGATTTTGTAAACCTGCAGATTGAATAGTTTCTACTAAATTAGGTAATATTAATGCATTCCATCGTGAAATATCATATATTGCTAATTTTCCATTAATTAGTAGTTCTGCAAAACTTTGATTACCTGTGGCTACACTAAATATAGCAACAGAATTGTAGTTATTAAATGAAACAGTATGATGTCTTCCTATTACAATCAATATATTTTTTATATCAAATAAAGTATCAAGTGTTGAAATTGATGAATTATTAAATTTTTCTAAATTTATGATTGTTGCATCTTGTTTTACAATATTTGATTGTCTATTATATTCACCATTTGATATTTTTTTTTCATCAGCATCTGCCCAAAATATTATTATTTTGTTAGTTATCATAGTACATCCTGTTTTTAATATGTCTACCATTGTTATTATATTACCAATGTTATTCATATACACATAATCTGGTATGTTTCCTGGAAGATGTTGATAACAAACAAAAATAGAATATTTTTCTTGTAATTTTTGTAATTTTTGTAATTCTTGTAATTCTTGTATATTTGTTGGCACTTCTTTATAAATCATATCAGTATTGATAAGAATACCTGCTTTAGATTTACCAAATCCTAGTTGTACTGGTAATTTAACTGTATTAGAACCTTCTAATTCTTTAAAACGTTTTAATTTTGGTGGAGTAAATGATGAACCTGTATCTTCATAAATATTAAAATCATATTCAGTGAATCTGTAAATAGGTTTATTTAATTTTATTAATTGATCGATTTGTGATAAACTGTATCTATACCAATTTGGAACAAGGATACAATAATCTGTATCTTTAATTAAATTTATGACTTTATCTTCAATAATATCTTCATTATAACTAGTCCAAAAACCATCATTAACATTTTTTAAACCTTTTCCATCTACTTCTGAATAATTTACATCATTAAAATAGGCACTATCTAATTTTAGTTCTTTATTAGTACCGTCATTGTGGATTACAATATTGATATTTTCTTTTTTGAAACCTTGATATGTTATTAAATATTTGATAATTAATTTAGCATATCCAATATCACCTCCACGACCACCTTGATATAATGTTAAAATAGTTGCTTTTTTATCGTGTTCTAATTTTTTCTTCAAACTTAATTCATATTCATATATACAATGTATTAGTTTTTTAGAACGTTCTAATACTATACTTGTAATATCGATGTTTGTTTTACTATTTAATTTTTCTATAGTTTGATTTAACATATCGTACATTATTAAATGTTTATCATATTCTGAATAATCACCACCACCTTTAAATTTTTCTATTAAATGATATAATGAATTATTTATTTTTCCATATAGTTCTATACAATATTTATTAACATTATCTTTGTTGAAAGTTATAGACATTATATATAAGTAAATATAAAATATATATTATGGTATTATTATGTATTGGTAAAATATATTAGGGTAGATGTGGAGATTAAGATTTATTTATTTCATCTTGAATTATTTTAATTTGTTTAAATAAATCATTTATGTTATTAAAATTATCAGTTATAAATTGATTTATATTGGATACATTAAAAAACGAACTTAAATTTTTATCAAAAGTTTCAAGTTTAGCACTAATATCATTAAAATATATTATTAACTTATATTTAGTAATATTTCCATCTCCATTTATTGATTCATGTATTTTAATCATATAATCTTTAATTTCTTTATCTAGAAATATTAAATATATATCATACATATATTTATAAAAATTTGAATTATCGTCTTCATTTAGAGTTTTATATGTTGTCATTATATCAGATATTTTTTTTAGTTCTTCATTTATTATAATAATGCTATTTTCATTACCATAATTTTTGACATCTGTAAAGTTATCAACTGGTTTATAATCAGACTTAACATTATCAGAATAATATTTATATATCTTATTCATTAAATTATATAAAGGTCTTAAATAATCGTTAGATATATTTCGTAATTTAATTAGTAGTTCTTCAGTCAAAATATATTTAATAATTAATACATCTAATGTTAAAATAGGTTTAGAACTATCATCAGCATTACCAGATTTACCAGCATCACCAGCATTACCATCACCATTACCAGAATTACCAGATTTATTACCAGATTTATCACCAGAATTATCACCAGAAGTTTTTTCATCCAATTTATCTATCACCTGATCCAACATATCATACATCATCAAATGTTTATCATATGTATGTTTTTTATCTTTTAATAAATAATTTATTGTCATACCATCTTTCATTTCTTTAGCATAATGATATAGTGAATTATTTATTTTCCCATATAGTTCAACACAATATTTTCTAACTACATCTTTATTAAACTTTATAGGTTTTTGTGCCATTATATATATAAATATTCATAAAAAAAGTAAGTATATAATTATATAATGACAGAACCTATAGTTATTAAATCTTGTACAAACATTAAATTGTTATATGGTATTTCGTTAACCGAATATGTTGATATAACAGATGTTTTGACAGAATTTCTAAAAACTAGTTACAAAATATTAAAAACAGATAATTTTCATAAAATTGTATTAGACCCTTATGTTTGTCAAACCAAAAAACTATATATGTTAGTTAATGATGTTTTAACTAATACTTTAGAAGAAGAAGGTGAAAAATTAGATACTGATATATATTATTATCCAGAATTTAGTATAAGATATGGTATCAATGAAATAGATAATGTTGTGGTAACAGATAAGATAATGGAATATTTGTCTAAAAATAAGATTACAACAAAAACTAAAATAAATGATATTTTTGATGATTGTTATAAAGATAGATATAAAAGATTGTATATATTTGAGTATGATACTATTGTTAACACAGTTGATGAATTTCATAATTATTTAACAAAGAATATTCAATTAATAGACCATAAAATTGTTATAACAAATGAATTTATATATGAGTTATATATCAGAGAATTAAATCATTATTGTTCATATAATGAAGCATTACTTAATTACAATGAATTAAAAACGTATATTGATAAAATAGAACAATTAAACAAACTACATATTATTAACAAAATATATTTTTATGAAATATTTAATTTCATAAATGATTATCCAGATATATTTGAAAACTGTAGTATAGAACAAGTATATAAAAGAATTTTAATTAATCCTAAAATAGAATACAGATATTTCTGTTACAGATATATGAACTATATAAGAAAATTATATGTTAAACCAATATTTTTGAATAAAGAATGTGAAACAGTTCTGATATGGAAAAGTAAATATCCACATATAGAATTTATTTTAAGAAATACAATAAATAAATTACCTGATTGGTCTCATACAATAGTTTGTAATATAGATAACTATGAATTAGTAAGAAATGTTAGTAGAAATATATCTGATAATATTAAAATAGTTGTTATAAATGATATTGATATGAAGTTAGATAAATTTTGGAAAAACTTCAAAGGTAATACAATCTTAATTTATAATGAAGAATCGTGTATTACTGAAAATAATATAAGTGATTTTACAGAATATAGTTTTATCAGTTCATCAATAGAAAATATTAATGAAGAAATTTTAAGTTTATATGTAAAAAATAAAACAGATGTTCCTTCTAATGAAATATGTAAAAAGTTTTCAGAAACAATTGGTAATTTTAATCGTCCTTGGTTAAATAAAAAGGATTGGAAACAAATGTTATATAATTATGTTGTAATACAATCTGAAGAAACAGATTTATTAAATAATAATATTAACAATAATAATAACTCAATATATGATACATATATATATGATTTATATATAAATGATATAATAATTAAAAAAAATGAATAAATAAGTATATATATATATGATTACATATATTTATCAAACAAATATTAATTAATGCAACAAGTTTTACCTGACTTGATAATTAAACACGGTGATATGTTTTCTGAAAAACTATTTATTGATAACTATATTATTGGTGCTATATCAGGTTTAATAGGGGCAATAATAGTACATCCTGTTGATACATTAAAATCAAATGTACAATCTAATATTTTGTCTAAATTATCAATTAAAGATTTATATAAAGGTTTAACACCTGCAATAACAAGTAATGTAATTGAATATACAGCAATAATAGGTGTCTATAAAGAAATCAAGAAATATACAGATAATAATTTTATTGCTGGTGGTTTATCTGGATTAGCATCATCTATACCTGTTACCATTTTAGAAAGAATTAAAATAATGAAACAAATTAATATAACAAATATTAATCCATATGAACCATCTTCTAGTACTATAAAAAAGAGTATTAAACCTAATTATATATCAGGATTAACAATAACGATGACCCGTGAAGTTCCTGGTTTTGCTATATATTTTAGTGTTTATGAATATTTGAAAAAAAATAGGGATATAACATTTTACAATAATTTCATTAATGGTGCAGTTGCTGGTTCAGTATCATGGTTATTCATTTACCCACAAGACAGAATTAAAACAATTATACAAGGTTCTAATTCTAAAAATAAAATAAGAGATATTTTTAGAACAATATATAGAGATGGTGGTATAAGAAGTTTTTATAAAGGTTTTCATTTGTGTTTAATAAGAGCATGTTTATTACATGGTACTGTTTTAACAACAATGGAGTATGTTAATTCATTAAAAATTATTCACGATAAGAATTAAGTTCATCGATTTCCTTATTTTTTTTATCAACTTCTGCTTGTTCTTCGTTTATTTTATTATTAAAGTAATATGCTAGTCCACCACATAATAGTGCTAGTAAAATAGAAACACCGACTACTATAAGAGGCCAAACTGGTTTGTCTCCTTTTTTTTCTTCTTTTCCTCCTCGTAGTGATTGTGTTACATTTGGAGGTAGTTGTTGAAGATATTGTGGTTGTTGATATTGTTGATATTGCTGAGGTTGCTGATATTGTTGATATTGCTGAGGTTGAAGATATTGTGGTTGCTGAGGTTGTTGAAGATATTGTGGTTGTTGAGGTTGCTGATGTTGTTGAAGATATTGTGGTTGCTGAGGTTGTTGAAGATAATGTTGATATTGCTGTGGTTGTTGAAGATATTGTTGATATTGCTGAGGTTGCTGAGATTGTTGAAGATATTGTGGTTGCTGAAGTTGTTGAGATTGCTGAGGTTGTTGAAGATATTGTTGTGATTGTTGAGGTTGTTGATATCTAGGTTGTGGATTTTGCATAAATGCTGTTTGTGGTGCAATTGCAACTTTAGCAACATCTAAACCAGCCATTGCAACTTCAGGATTATAATTTAAATAAACTAATAATGCAATTATTGCTATAAGAACTAATACACCTGCCATTATAACAGTTGACCAAAAACCTTTTAATATACCACCTACATCTAAACCAATATATTCTAATTTTTCACTCTGTTGAATATCTCTCATAATATCATTAATTGCCTTAACTTCCATAAAATTGTCAATAACATTTTTTGAAATACTTCTTGCAATAACTTCTACTTGACCTTTTTGATCGAAGTCCAAACCTTGACCTGCCACACAATTTCCCATAATCATATTTCTTCCCTTAAATACAATAACCTGATTATTTTCTGCAGATACTTCAACAACATTTTTAATAGATGTTTCTACAATATTTGACACTTTATTTTCTATTTCAATTCTTGAACTATGCACTGCAGAACTAACATCTATACTAGGTAAACTAAATCCTGACCGTACTTTTTCTATTGTTTGCGTTGCTGTCTCTTCTAACTTATTTAACATTTCCGCACTCATTTGAACTCCAACTTCTGCAGCAAAATCAACAATAACATCCATAGTTACAGAACCTTCTTGCACTATCCTAAGACTACAGTTACCCAAATTTGCACCTTCTAAGTCAACATCAATTCTTTGATGTAATACTGCAGACATATTATTCTGGTTTGAAATATTAGTGGTTGTTTTATTCATTATTTCATTAGTTGTTTTTGTAAAGGTTTCAACCATTTGTTTTGATTTAGATGCGCCCATTATATATATTATATATTTAATAAAATATATTATTCTAGAAAATTTTTAATTCTATCTAACTTTTGTCTATTTCTATAACTTAAATCATCAATTTCATCTAATAATTCACATATTCTGGTTTCATTATTTAATACTTGTCTATAATTATTATAATTATTATTTGTTCTTAATAATACATTAGGTGTTTCAACACATTCACCATTATAAACAACAGATGTTAATGGATCACCTGACATAGATTTATTAATTAATTTAGGAACAATACAAATTGTATTAATATCATTATTGTTAACAGTTCTATTTGTTAATATACCACTAGTTCCATTACAATTATTATTATTTGTAGTTATCGTTCTAGTTCTAGTTCCAGTTCTAGTCATTAATCTGCTACTAATTCCATTACAATTATTATTTGTATTTGCTCCTAATCCATTAATTCCATTACAATTATTATATGTAGTTCTTGATCTTGTTCTTGATCTTGATCTTGAATTTGTTCTTGATCTACTATTTCCAGTGCAATTATTATTAGATGTAGGTGTTGATTCATCATCAGAATTTGTTTCACAATCATAACCTTCTGCCCATTTTGGATTAAATGTTCTAGAATTTGTTCCAGAACATGTTCCAGAACTTGTTCCAGAACTTGTTCCAGAACTTGTTCCAGAACTTGTTCTATAATTATAAGTATCATTGTGCCTGATTTTTTCTCTACAATAAGTTCTCGAACTAGAATTTGTTCTATTATTATTTGTTTCTTCACAACCACACATTTATATTATTATATTTTATATTAATTTTTGATTGACAACATCAATTGTTTCGTCAAACATATACATAATTTGTTTATCGTGAGTTGCGATAATTATAGTTTTGTCTTTTAATTTTTGAACTAGATTCATAAATATTGTTTTTGTATGACTATCTAATGATGCGGTAGGTTCGTCTAATAAAATAATTGATTTATTTTGTATAATAGAACGTGTAATAGCAACGACTTGTCTTTGTCCTCCTGATAGTTTTGAACCTTCTTTACCTACATTAGTTAAAATACCTTGTTGAAATGTGTTATAGAAATTTAATAAATCTAATTGTTTTAATTTCTCAGTAATTTCTGCTTCTTTGTAATCAGTTCCATATGATAAATTATATAGAATAGTTTTATTGAACAATTTAGTATGTTGTGATATATATGTTATATGTTTAACAATTGAACTATATGTACATTTAGATAAATCTTGATTGTCAACATATATATGTCCTTCATACTTATGTAATCCAGATAACATTTTTAAAAGGGTTGATTTACCTGAACCAATTGTACCAACTAATGCTGTTTTAGAACCACCTTGAATATCCATATCATATTTATCAAAAATTGTTTTATCTTTGTATTTTAGTCCAATATTTCTGAACTTTATATCACCTTTAGTTAAAATTAAATCTTTCAAAACAATATTACTTTTCATATATGGTGCAAAATCGTTAAAATATTTTACTGACTCGTGATATTTACCAATATTTGTAATTAAATCAGATATAGCGTGGGTACAATAATTATAATAGTCAATCATTAAAAGCGACAATAAAATAGTTGATATAAACAGTGGTATTCCTATTTTGTTTTCTTTATACAATAAATATGATATATAGTTAATACCTATTACAGATATCATACTAATAAGTTGTAATCCATATGTTGCAGTACCATTATTTAAGTCAGCATTTTTTGACAAATTATATGTTTCATCTCCTTTTTTTTTGATATTATCTAATTCCTTTTCTTTTGTTAAAGATGTTATAATGGTATCCATATTAGACATTATTTCGTGTAATTCATCATACAAACCATTTTCTGATTCTTCTGTTTTAAATGTATCCTGTAAGTTTCTACTTTCTAAATCTATTGTTAAAAATATTAACAATAATATAATGATAATTACTGATATACCAGCATGCTTATCTACTGACATAAATTCATATATCAAACCAATCGTAATAATAAATGTAGGAACAACATATGTCATTATTATTCTGTAAATATTTTTGTATTCACCTACTTTTTTAATATGTAAAATTAATTCACTAACATTTACATTTTCTTTTGATAATCTAACGTGGTCAATTATGTCATTTGTTAAAATATGTATAATATCCATATCTATTTTTGGTATTGCTCTAGAAGATATAGTGTTAGAAACATAAAACAATAATACTGCTAAAACATATGGTGAAAAAACATTTACAATACTTTTAATATCCATATCATTTAGAAATGATTTCATATCTGCAGTTGCATCTCCTATCCTAGAAGTAAAAACATTATCTTGTAAATAAAAACCGATGAATATAGGTATAATAGGTATTAAGACACTTTTGTTTTTCATTATTGAATTTATTAATAAATTATTTATATTAATATGTTCCATATTAAATTTAATATGTAAAATAAAAAAAATGATATAAAATAATTTTTTTATGTTCCATATTAAATTTAATATGTAAAATAAAAAAAATTGAAATATATACAATTTAATATCTATATAATTTAATATCTAATAATATAACTTACTAATAAAGATGAGAAATACATTTTATCAAAATATCTTTTTCAATACAAACAAATCAACAGTTTATCCATTTAAGGTAGTATCTTTTGATATAAACAGTATTGTTAAACCAATATCTAATATAAATCCAAATACAACATCAATTATAAAATCATTAAATAAAATGAAATTGTCAAATATTGATATGACAGATATTGAAACAACAACAAAAATTGTAAAAGTGTTAAACAAATATTCAGGTTATTCAATGATTAATCAATTAAAATATGTATCTTATGATACAGAAGAAAATCCATTGTATAATATATTTGAATGTGGGCGTATATATGATAGTAAAATATTAGATGACATATATGAAATGAGTAAAATACATTTACAAGAAATATATTCTGATAAAAATTATTACTTAGTAAATCCTTATTTGAAAGAAATATTAAGATATCTTAAATATATCGGTTTTGTGAATTTTTGTGTTACATCAAATAATGATAAAATTTCTACAAATATATTAGTAGAAAAATTAATTGCTAATAAAACAATACCTGACACAATTATACATAAAGAACATAGTAATATTTTTAAATATAATGGTATTAAACCATATGAATGCGTACATATTGGTTCGTATCCTTCTAATATGATTGAATCAGATATTTATGGAAGTTTATCAATAGGTTTGTTAGATAATATTGAACCACGTATTATTAAACACAAAAGAATAGATATGTATAAATATGGGGCACAATATGTTATAACAGATGTACGAACGTTATTCGATATTTTTAGTTTTAATAAATCATCTTATTATGGTTCTGTATATGAATGGTATAATACTAACAAGAAGTAATTTTTTTATAAAGTATATTAAATTAATTATGTTTTATTATTATATAATGTTTTCACCTATTATAGTGAAAGATAATAATACTAAAAATATTTTCATAAATGATTGTAAAAAAATGTATGACAATAAAGATAAATCATTTTATGGTATTGATTTTGAATACAATATGAAAAACAAAAAAAGAGTTATTAGTTTGATGCAAGTAATTTTAATTAATGATAGTTCTAAATATGATGATATAGATTATCATAAACCAATATATGTATTAGATCCAATGTCATTTAACAAGAATGATATGGATTTATTAATAAAATATGTATTTTGTTCATATTCAATTAAAATATTTCACGGTTCTGATAGTTTAGATTATCAATATATATATGAAGATATAATCAAAGATAAAAACCAATTTATGAAATTTATAAACACATCTGTTGATACACGTTTTTTATGTGAAATATCAAAAAGAATTATGTCACGTAATGATAATAAAGTAACTAAAAAATGTTCTATATATAATGCTTTATTAGACCATAACATTATTGATAAAAAATTATTTGATAAACTTGAAAAACTGTCTTCAAAAATAAATTATAATAAAGAATGGAACATCAATTCTTTAACACAAGTACAATTATTTTATTCTGTTTATGATGTTTATTATTTATATGATTTATTAAGTGTTATAACAAGAAATGTTGTTACAGTTAATAAAATAATAAAAACAGATTTAATATCATTGATAAATAGGTTATATAGATTTAATATGTTAAACAAGTTTGGTATAATAAATTTAAGTGATATATGTAAAAAAAAAATTGTTAAAATAAATAATGAAAATATAAATGATAAGATAATGGAAACACCTTTAATGAAAATAAAATATAACAAAAAAGATGTGACTATATATGTAGAGGATATTTTATCGCTTGATACAATTAGAAAAAATATTATGTATTGCTTAATTTATTACTATATTAATAATGATGCGATAGAAGAATTCAAAAAGAATAAATATTTTATGTATATGAAAGGATTTGAAAGTGTGTTAGAATTAATGAAATCAATTGGTAAAAAAAGTTCATCTAGAATATCTTGTAATAATACATAAATATTAGACATATATTATCTAAAATAATGAGTGAAAATAAATCAGAAAATGCAGTAATTAATTCAATGGAATTTAAGGATATTAGTGTATCTACAATAAACAATTGGGATTCAGTTAATGATGAAACATTACATTTGTGGATACAAGATTGTGATAAAAAAAGATTTACATATGATTATTCATTAGATAAATTAATTGAGAAATCCAAATGTATGAAGATAACATTATTAATATTTTCAGCAATACAAACATTACTTACTGTGTCTATATTAGGTTTAACAGGTTTGTCTGAAACAACAACTTTATGTATAAATGTTATAAATTCTATATTAGCAGCTATAATTTATTCATTAAATCAATATTCAGGTATAGCAAAATTTGATGACACCATTAAAATATATACAATTTATATTGAAAATGTTTCAGATTTTTTAAGTAATATTGTGTCAGTTGCTGATATGAAAAGTGAATTAAGACCAAATGGAAACACATACATATTAGAAAAAAGTAATATATATTCAACATTATACAAAAATGCACCTAATTTAGATCATAAACAAATGTTAGAAGCCATAAAAGAATATGAAAAATATTCTAAAAATAATGATTTAGAAAAAGGTAATTATTTATTACAGAAAAGTTGTAATTTTAAAAAATATATTATTAAAAATTGAAAGATTATATAGTTTGTGATGTTTATTAAAATAGTGTATTAAAAACACATTTTTAGATGAAGAGAAAAAATATCGATCCAGAAAAAAATATCGATCCAGAAAAACCTAAAGAAATTAAAATTTTAAAACTTGAAGAAATTCCAAAAATTGTTGTGCCAAAAGATTTAATTAATATTAATTATTGCGCAAGTTCTTATAATAATAATTATGGATGTGGTATTTACAACAATATAAATAGAAGAATTGCAAACATCACATATAAAATTTTGTCTAATGGTGTGTTAGAAATTCAAACACTTGATGTTATAAAGGATTTTCAAAAAAAAAAAATAGGAACATTTCTATTGCTCTTTTTAATTGATGCTGTAATAAACAAGCAAAAAGATACAGATAATAAAATAAATAAAGTTATTTTAGACGATTTTAGTGCTAATTATGGCAAACCAAATAATATTTACACAAAGATTGGTTTTGTTGGTAATTATTATGGAAAGACATTATATCTAGAAAATGGAGAATTACCAAAAGGTGCTCAAACATTGTTTGAAAAAGTTAAATGTTTTTTTGAAATAAGACAACTGAGTTCAATACCATAATTTTTTTATTTTTTTATTATTTTATTAATAAAAATATATTTATAATATATAAAGAATGTCTAAACGACCTCAACATTCCGATAAAGGAAAACTCATTTATCATTCACGTGAAGAATCTGCCATGAAAAAAGGCGATAGTCCTGCAACAGTAATTGAGAAATCGGTTACTCATTCGGAAGAAAACCTTTTTTGTAAATACTACGAGAAAAAAGGGGACAGTGCAACTAGAATTACGGTTAAATCATCTACTTCTGGTGGTGTTTATACTTTAACTGTTAAAAAAGGTGCTGGAGAACCTAAGATTACTACCCATAACAAGAAAGAAATTATGGATTTTTTAAGAAAGGATAAAGAATTAGGTTTTATGATGGAATACATTGAAAAGACTAAATCATTGTCTCGACCTAAAAGAAGTTCTAAGAAAGGTTCTAAGAAAGGTTCTAAGAAAGGTTCTAAGAAAGGTTCTAAGAAAGGTTCTAAGAAAGGTTCTAAGAAACGCTCTCGTTCAGCATCTAGACCTCGTAAATCCAAAAAGGGTTCTAAGAAAGGTTCTAAGAAGCGTTCTAAGAAGTCCTCTAAGAAACGTTCTCGTTCAGCATCTAGACCTCGTAAATCCAAAAAGGCATCTAAAAAAGGTTCTAAGAAACGTCGCTCTCGTTCAGCATCTAGACCTCGTAAATCCAAAAAGACATCTTCTAAAAAAGGTTCTAAGAAACGTCGCTCTCGTTCAGCATCTAGACCTCGTAAATCCAAAAAGACATCTTCTAAAAAAGGTTCTAAGAAGTCCTCTAAGAAACGTCGCTCTCGTTCAGCATCTAGACCTCGTAAATCCAAAAAGGCATCTTCTAAAAAGCGTTCCAAATCATCTAGACGTTAAATATAAAACATATCATTAACTTTTTATATATAACTATTTGGTACATATTTTCTAGAAACAATATATAAGTCATCTGATTTACATTCACTATCTTTGGTACATATTTCAAATGATGAACCTATATATCTAATTGTTGTGATATAACTTTTATTTATATTTTTATTGTCATCAGTTCTGATAAATTCATATGATAAATTAGTTAATTTTTCATAAGATTTTGGATTTTTTTCTTTTGACAAACTAATAGTATCTATATTTGTTTTACAATTATCATTTTTACAACATATTTCAAATGTTTAATCAATATTTCTAAACCATCTTATAGTTTTGTCATTATACAGTTGATTATTATCTGCACATATAAAAGTATCCATAAATTATTATATATATATACATTATATATATTTATGAATTTTTATAACATACTATTATTAACAATAATTGGTGTATCAATAACAATTCCTATACCATTGATAAAACTTTATATACAAACAAAAAAAATTAGATATATATTGTTATCCATTGTATCATATTTAATTTTAATTTATTCATATATAGTTATTTTAGATAATGAAAACATACATTTGTATCCATTTGTGAAAATAATGTCATTTCTAATAATCATTTTATTAGATATATATATGTCATATGACAAATTAAGTGTGAAATCATATGTAGGTGTATTATTTGGTTTATTTGGTATGTATTTGTTAATAAATGATGAGAAACAATGAAATTGGTATTATTAAACTATTTTCACTGAAAAGTTGGTCATATTTTGAACTGTTAAATATATTTTTACTATCTTATTTATAAAAAAATGAATTAGTTATTATTTATGTAATAATAACATAACTATATTAAATAATATAATATGATGGAAGAAACAAATTTATATAAACATAATATTGTATATTTAGAGGAGCAAATTAAGGATAAATTTATAATAAGTGAAATTAAAAAGAAATATTATGATAACCTTAAAAAAGATAATAACGTATATTGTTTCATAAATAGTTATATAGAAGGTGTAAAAATGATTCATCAAAAATATTTAGAAACAGATTATACATTATACAAAAGTATAATAAATAACAATAGTTCTATTAAAATTATATGGGCAAATTGTCTAAATGCTTTACAAAAATTACCATCTGAAACAATTGGTTTGATGGTAACATCACCTCCATATTATAATGCAAGAGAATATAGTACTTGGAAAAACTTAAAAGAATATTTAGATTGTATGAGAGAAATAATAAAAGAGTGTTATAGAGTATTAGATAATCATAGAGTATTTGTATTTAATGTCAGTGATATAGTAGATAATGATTTAATGAGTGATATTAAATGTTGGGGTCAACGAAAAATACCGTTACCTAGTTATTTCATTCAAATATTTGAAGAATGTGGTTTTACATATATTGATGACATAATATGGGATAAAGGAGAGGTTCAGTCTAGCAGGCAAAAAAATAAATCAACACCATATCCATTTTATCAATATCCTTTGAATTGCTATGAACATATTTTAATATTTCATAAACATCGATTAGAAAAAGATATAAAATATCCATGTAATATATGTGGTTTGTTAAATGTTAAATCAAATAGTTATACATATAAAGGTTTAAGGTCGTGGGAATGTTGTAATCCATTATGTAAAAGAAGTGAAAGTGATAGAGGAAAACGATTTTCATTAAAAACAATAATTACACAAAATGAAGAAAAACAAAAACAAAATATTATACCAGAAGATTTTGTATATGAATGGAGAAGAGATATTCATAAACTAACACCTGTAATAAAAACAAATAGTAAAAAAGAAAATATTATAGGACATACAGCACCTTATCCAAAAGAGATTCCAGAAATGGCTATACAATTTTATAGTTATAAAGGTGATATTGTATTAGATATGTTTGCTGGTAGTTTTACATCAGCAATAAGTGCAAATAAATTAGGACGTATTGGTGTAGGAATTGAACTAAGAAAAGATTTATTTGAAGAATGTATAAAGAATAATATAGAAAAAAATGGGTGTACTTATGAAGAATTATAAATTATCATAAACTTTTTGTAAATGTTTAATAGTTTCTTTTGCTTCATCATTATCTTTGAACTTTTTAAGTATATTTAGTGTCATTTTCATAACAAATTTATGAGTATCTTCAATTGAATTATCTAATTGTAACATATTTGCTATTTTGAAACCCCACGATAAATTATTATAATGATGAGAACATAATATACCATATATTTTGTCATATCTAATTTTACTTTTTGATACTGGTTCAATATGACATAATTGAATTTGTTCTTTTTCAAAATCACTATATGATATAGGAAATCCACTTATAAAACATTTCAGATAACCATTTTCTATAAATTTATCATTATCTAAAACAATATTTTTTAGTTTACAAAATGTATCAAACAAAATAATATATTGTTTAGAATTTTTCTTATTGTTATCAACTAAAAATTGTTCTGAATCAATAGAATGAAACATATAATATACCATATAATATTTTATAATTTTAGATATTTCAATATTACAATATTCTGATATATTATTAGCCAATTGTATTTCTCCTTCTATTTTACCATCTTGTTCTCCACCTTTAGTACTGATTGCATAATGATTTCTCCATTTTTCGTTACCACTATTGTCTTTTTTTATTTTCTCTATTACTTTCCATTTATACTTTTCTTTCAATATGTTAAACTTTTCTAGAATAGTTTCTAAATTTATAAATTTGTTGTTATGACATCTTTTGATTAAAATTATAGAACTAATATTATTATCAGAACCTATTCTATCAAATACAAATTTATCTATATCATTTTTACATTCAACTACACTAAATATGTCTTCATTCAATAACACAATAATTAATCCATTTAACATTATTTTATCTAAATGTTTTATAATTTCAAAATCATTTTTATTGTCTTTATATAATTGCATAAAATCTGAATAATACATATATGTTCTCATATGTCTCGAAATTCGTTTTAGTGAAATAATTGCTGAACTGTCATAACTTGCAATTGAAATTTTATCTATTTTTGTTCTATAATTATCCTTAATTTGTAAAATTATCTTATTCATTTTTGCTATTATTTTGTCTTCCATTATATATTGTTAATAATAATATTTAATAAACATATATTATAAATCATTTAATATTCACTTTTTTCAAACATATTATTATAATGTTATTTGTTTTATTCTTATTTATTGTTATTATCTATGTATTTAATTATTGTTATTATTTGAAAGAAGATATGACATTAAAAACAGAATGTTTAGAAAGAGATGCTGAATGTTATACTGCGTGTAGTTCTAGAAAACACGTATTAAATAAACAATGTTATGAAGATTGTAAAATTCATTCACCAATTTGTTAAAAAATTTTTTTATTAAACCTGTTATATTATAATGACATATAAGGATATATATCTACGAAATAGACAACTATATAATGTATTATTAAAGGGTGAAGATGGAATTAGTAATAAATCTAGAACTATATCTAGAAAAAAAACATCTAATATAAAATGGACAGAACTAGAACATAACGGTGTAATGTTTTATCCTAATTATGTGCCTCATAATATACCTATTAAATATGACAATGAAGAAATCCATTTAAATGTGTCTGCAGAAGAATTTGCAACATTATATGTTCAACCAAGATATGATAAATATAAAAATGACAAATTCAAAAAGAACTTTTTTAGAGACTGGAAAAAGTTGTTATCAGATGATTTGAAAAAGAAAATAGTTGATTTTAATAAATGTAATTTTGACGAAATAAAAGAACATTCTATAAAAAACAAATCAGTTATCAAGTTTGAAGATAAAGAAAAATATGCGTATGCTATGGTTGATGGAACAAAACAAACAATTGATAATTATTTGGTAGAACCTCCTTCTATATTTGTTGGTAGGGGTAACCATCCATTAATTGGTTCAATAAAAACGAGAATTGTCTATGAAGATGTTATTCTAAACATAGGTCATAATATGAAAGTTCCTGTTGTTTATAACTCTGATGGAACACAAGCACAATGGAACAAAATCATATCTGACAATACGCTAGAATGGATTGCGTGTTGGCCAAATAATGTTACACATAAATATAATTATGCTAGATTTGGTAGAAAGTCAATATTTAAAATGAAATCAGATGAAGCTAAGTTTGACAAAGCAAGAATGTTAAAAAAGAAAATTAACAAAATTAGAACAAAAAATGAAGAAAATATGAAATCATCTGATAAAGTTTATCAACAGTTAGCAACAGCATTGTACTTAATTGACAAACTAGCATTAAGAATAGGCAATGAAAAAACAGAAGATGAAGCAGACACTGTTGGAATAACAACTTTAAAAATAAAAAATGTTTCTTTATTGGATAATTTTGTAATCAAATTTGATTTTTTAGGTAAAGATTCTATTCGTTATGTAAATAAATTTAAGGTATCCGAAATAGTTTATAACAATATTAAATCATTTTATGAAGACAATAAATCAAATAATGATGATTTGTTTGATTTGATAGATGCAGATAAATTGAACAAATATATTAAAAAATTTATGAAAAACTTAACTTCAAAAGTATTTAGAACATTTAATGCTTCATATCTAATGCAAATAGAATTAAAGAAAATAACAAACAAATATGCTACATATGATAAACCTGATAGATTACAACGTATTGTTCATGAATATGAAATGGCAAATTTGAAAGTTGCTAAATTATGTAATCATCAACGACAAGTATCAAGTTCATCAACAAAACAAACAGATAAAATAAATGAACAAATCAAAGTTTTACAATCAAAAATAGGTTCATTGAAAAGAAAAAGCAATAAAACGGAAGCGATTACTAGAAGAATTAATGCGATGTCATTAAAACTGAAAAATTATAAGAATAAAAAAACAAAAATGATTGAAGGTAAAACATTATCTGGTTCAACTTCAAAGACAAACTATATTGACCCTAGAATAACGGTGGCATTTGTGAAAATGAACGGTCTTGAAATAGAGAAATTTTTCAACAAAGCACATTTAGACACGTTCAAATGGGCCACGGTTGTGGACGAGAACTTTAAGTTCTAGGTGCATAAAAAATCTGAACATACGTCCTAAGGGGATGCGGGACATGCAAACGCTAAAACGTAAGGTGTCTCCGGTTCACGATCACGTTTATGCAGACCATTGCACAACTTACATGTATAATAACTAGCCTTACGTTCTTCTTCCAATTGTTCAGCTGACCGCTGAGTGAAAGGATTTTTTTGATTTCCAACTGGAAATCTTTCAAATAAGCTTTGAAAGATTTCACGGGTCATCGCTCTTTGATTTGCTGATGAAACCGGATCTGGAACCGGAACTGGTGTTGGAGTGGCTGATGCAGACATTGTTTTTCAAACTTTTTGTTTTTAACAGATATTTTTTATGAACTTGTTAATATATCTAAATTTTCAATTTTTTAGAAACCATTATTATATGTTTGAATTAGTATATATCTATCTTTATTTATATATTTACTCATATTAAATGTTTTATCAATTGTCCAATCAAACAAAGGATATGAACCTTCTGCAGTTAATAATGTAAATATAGGTTCCTTCAAAATTCTTTTACATTCGTCAGTAACTAAATGTTCATCTTTACTTAATGGTACATATATGGAACATTTTCTACCTAAATTTTTGATAACTTTTGGCAAACACGATAGTGCACCACAATAAAAACTAGACCAATCAAATATAAATTTTATATCAATCAGTTCATCTGGATCATTGTGTTTATCTATACCATATTTTGTGAAATCAACATCATCTAATAACATTTTAATGTCAGCATCCATATCACTATTTGGATCTATATATGTAATATTTCTGTCTATTAATTGTGGATTTAATGGAAAATTCATATATCCTTTTGGTTCATTTCTACCTCTACCAATTACAAAATAACAATGTTGTTTTATAAATGGTTCACTCATTATATTTAATATAATATAATATATATGTTATTAAATTGTATTTTTATTGATTTAATTGGATTAACGTTTGTGAAAGAAATATATTACTCTTATATCATTTGTATAATCAATAATAACTTTATCAACATATTTGTAAATGCATAGATTAATATAATTTATTGAAATTGTTAAATATAATTTATAGATTTTTATAAATTATATTAAATTAATAGATATGTGTAATTTACTTTTTATTAGTTTGAAACATCATTTTTAACTTCATATATTTCAGTATCGTGTACAGTTTGTAAAAGCGATACATCATCAATTATAACTTTAGGAACATCAGTTACAACTTCAACTTTAGGTTCAGATACAACAACTTCTGCTACAACTTCAGATACAAATTCAACTTTAGGAACATCAGTTACAACTTCAGATACACCTTCAACTTTAGGAACATCAGTTACAACTTCAGATACAACTTCAACTTTAGGAACATCAGTTACAACTTCAGATATACCTTCAACTTTAGGAACATCAGTTACAACTTCAGATACAACTTCAACTTTAGGAACATCAGTTACAACTTCAGATACAACTTCAACTTTAGGAACATCAGTTACAACTTCAGATACAACTTCAACTTTAGGAACATCAGTTACAACTTCAGATACAACTTCAACTTTAGGAACATCAGTTACAACTTCAGCTACAACTTCAACTTCAGGTTCTGCTACTGTTACAACTTCAGATACAACTTCAACTTTAGGAACATCAGTTACAACTTCTGCTACAACTTCAACTTTAGGAACATCAGTTACAACTTCAGATACAACTTCAACTTTAGGAACATCAGTTACAACTTCAGCAACACCTTCAACTTTAGGAACATCAGTTACAACTTCAGATACAACTTCAACTTTAGGAACATCAGTTACAACTTCAGATACAACTTCAACTTTAGGAACATCAGTTACAACTTCAGCTACAACTTCAACTTCAGGTTCTGCTACTGTTACAACTTCAGATACAACTTCAACTTTAGGAACATCAGTTACAACTTCAG
>Ga0304730_1000265_pt1 | contig 46016 bp, 21 predicted proteins | sample M_130628_MF_Meta_FD_190474 | JGI IMG/M metagenome (GOLD analysis project Ga0304730, IMG submission 190474) | Freshwater microbial communities from Lake Montjoie, Canada to study carbon cycling - M_130628_MF_MetaG (v2) (version 2) | ecosystem: Environmental > Aquatic > Freshwater > Lake | place...
AAGCAAAAAAAAGCATTGCCTCAATATCGCAAGCCTGTTTACCAAAATGAATCTGGTACAACAGAAGCACCCGTTTCAAATTTGAATGAACCCGAGGATGCCGCATTGCCATCTGTGTCAAGAACGCCCATGTCTTATGTCAATAAAAATATATTGCACAAAAGAGGTAGAATGGCATTTGCAGATATGGATCAAGCAATTGGTAAAATCAATGTGCCTGATGCGAGTACCTTAGCAAAGAAATTATATTACCCAATTGGAGAAGTTGCAGGATGGTTTAACGTAAACACTTCCTTGATTCGATATTGGGAAAAAGAGTTTAAACAATTACAGCCTCGAAAAACAAGAAAAGGGGATCGTTTATTTCGTGCTCAGGATATTGAATTTTTAAAACAAATCTATTATTTACTTAGAGAGAAGAAGTATTCTATTGATGGGGCAAAAACCTATTTAAAAAATAATAAAGAAAAAGCCAATAAAGACCTATCCTTATTGAATAATCTAAAAGAAATCAAACATTTCTTACACTCTTTGAAAGCGAGTCTATAAGCCCTGCAGGCTTACTATTTTTTCCTTATCCTTTTTCTGAAAATTGAATCTGATGTGCATTAGCATACTCAATGGCAGCAAGATTTAAGCGTTCTCTCAACATTAGAAATGCATCGATATCCATTTGCATGCTCACTAAACATTCTACATGTAATAGATGGTATTGTTTACCCGATTCGGCGATAAAAACTTGGCAACTATTCAGCTCAATTTCGGCTTTTAAAATGGTGCGCATATGATTGGCAAAATCAGTCAATACTTGCGCAGAAGTGGCTACACTTAACTGCAAATCCATGTCAATTTTACGTTCAGACCTAAGTGATATATTGTCCACTATAGAATCAACCATTTGTTTATTAGGAACTGTGATAAAGGTTTTGTCTTGTGTACGAATACGTGTGCTTCTTAGTCCAATTTTTTCGATTGTGCCAGTAAATCCACTCACTTTAACTAAATCCCCAACAGTGAAGGGCTTGTCAAAAAAGATGATAAAAGAGGCAATGATATTTTCTAGGCTTTCTCTGGTAGACAAAGCAATCGCAGCACCCACAATACTTAAGCTCGTAACAAGATTGCCAATACTTTCGTTAAACACATACCTCAATACCAATAAAATACCAATGATATAAATGATCACTTTAAAGAAATCTCTGAAAAATAAAACCAATTGATCGTCAGATAAATCTTTGGTTAACCTTGCTTTATTCTCTAAAATAATAGAAATAAATTCTAGTGTTCTAAGACTCACCCTTATCAAGAGCACAACAAACATGAATTTAATGCCTGAGTCTAAAAACTGCTGCAAACTCAACTTAAATAGCTTCACATCCCATGCTTCAGGAAACTTTAATTCATAGATCGCAATGATGGCCACCAGAAATAATAAGAACTGTTCGATAGGAACGATTAAGCGATGTACATGGTTTTTTCTTAAATCTGAATGATTCTTTTTGTCTACCCAAGTGTAAATCAAGCTTGCAAAAAAACGAGATACCAATCGCTTAATAAGCAGTGTAACTATTAAGATAGCAGCTACAAACAAATAGCTTCGTATAGCATTGCTCAATATCATTTGATCTATATTCATAGCGTTATGTGGTTGCTTCCCAGGTTAACAATTGCAAATCTTTGCCGTCAAAAACTGCATAGGTATTTAAACGAATCCAATCACCTAAATTAATATACCGACTTTTTTCACTGAGCCTTAAATCAATCGCATAATGGCGATGGCCAAATATAAAATAATCGACTGCCATTGTTTTGGCTTGCTCTTTGGTATATAGAATGAGCCATTCTTTATCTTCTCCTAAAAATAATTCGTCTGCATTGCCTGTTTTTGCACGGCTTTTTCGACTAAAATAATTCGCTAATTGGATACCTGCATCTGGATGCAACCATCTAAATAACCATTGACAAATAGGATTGGTAAATATTTTTTTTAAACGCTTGTACCCATTGTCTCCAGGGCCCAATCCGTCTCCATGTCCAATCAAAAATTGTTTATGGTGGATGGTAAATTGTTGTGGCTCAAAATATAATTTTGCATTCAGTTCTTTTGATAAGTAATCCTGCATCCACAAATCATGGTTCCCAGTAAAAATATGCAACTGAATCCCTTCGTCGGCCATTTGTGCAAGGGTTCCTAAAATTCTAACAAATCCTTTTGGTACCACTGTTTTGTATTCAAACCAAAAATCAAAAATATCCCCAACAATAAAAATAACACCCGCATCCTTACGCGCATCTTGTAAAAAGCGAACCAAACGATCCTCTCTTTTTCTACTTTCTACTTCATTAGGCGCACCTAAATGAAAGTCGGAAAGAAAATAAACTTTTTTGTCTGTTGCTATTTCCATGGAGGTTGTTTAAATTAAAATTACAACTCTAATGGGTTATCAATTAAAAAACAATATACTTCCTTAGGTCCATGCACGCCCACCACCAATGTCTTTTCAATATCTGCTGTTCGGCTTGGTCCTGTAGCAAAACTAATCATAGAAGGGAACCCTTCTAGGTTATCTTTGAATTTCACCAAGCTATCGGTCATGTCATACACCAATTGATCGGCATAGGCAATGCAAATATGAATAGGCGCATACACACTAGCAGTTCTCCCGCTTGACTCTTTACTGCTTAAAACGATGGTGCCTGTTCTTGCCACCAAATGCGTGCACAAGGTAATAGCAGCATCACAATCCGCTAAGTCTTCTGTTGTTATAGGATCAAATTGTAAAGGACGCAATGAATTCAACCATGCTGTTTCTTTTGAATAAATTTTATTCCAACCTTTTGTGATAATCAACGCATTCAATTGTTTGATCAATTCTTGCTCATCGGCACAATACACAAATTTGCCCAAGAGTTCAGTGAACTTTTGAGCAAACTCTATCGCCATTTCTTTTTCGGTTGGGATAAAAACGGGCGTATCCGCCACTTGATCTGGAAAAGGAACAGACACCGGATCTTTCAATGCCTGTTTGATCTTTTGTAATATTTTTTGTCTTGCGCCTTGCGATTCCATTTACAACTTATTCGTGATTATCAGTTGCATCTGCTGCATGAATGGTTGCATTTGCATTTTCAATCACATCATCAGATTGATCTGCAGGCGTTACAACAGTTGTTTCAGTGGGAGCAGATTGATTGGCTGTATCTGCAGTAACCGTAGTTTCTTCAAGGATTTTCTTTTCCTCAAATGGACGATCACCAATCAATTCCTCTACATCAGACTTATGTAATACCTCTCTCGTTAATAATGCTTGAGCGACCTTCTCTACTTCTTCTTTTTTAGATTGTAATAAATCTAAAGTTCTATGGTAAGCAGCATCAATCATCTTGCGTACTTCTTCGTCAATGATTTTTCCTGTCTCTTCGCTGAATGGTTTTTGGAAAGTGTTTTCTTGTGAAGGATCGTAAAAACTTACATTACCAATTTTATCGTTCATGCCATAAGTCGTCACCATAGAATAAGCCATCTTGGTGATTTGTTGTAAATCATTAGAAGCGCCTGTTGAAATACGACCAAAGAAAATTTGTTCAGCAGCACGTCCACCTAAAGTCATACACATTTGGTCGGTTAATTGCTCAATGGTATATAAGTATTGTTCCTTAGGCGTATATTGCGCGTAACCCAATGCAGCAGTACCTCTTGGCACAATCGTTACTTTTAATAAAGGATACGCATGCTCTAAGAACCAACCACAAATCGCATGACCTGCTTCGTGGTAAGCAATTACTTCTTTTTCTTCCTTAGATATAATCTTATTCTTTTTCTCTAAACCTCCAATGACTCTATCAATGGCGTCTTGGAAATCTTTCATCTCTACACCTGTCTTTCCTTTACGTGCAGCAATCAACGCAGCTTCGTTACATACATTTGCGATATCTGCACCAGCGAATCCTGGTGTTTGTTCTGCTAATTTATGTACGTCTAAACTTTCAGATACTTTGATTGGACCTAAGTGTACTTTAAATATTTCTTCACGACCTTTTACATCTGGACGATCAATTGAAATCTGACGATCAAAACGACCTGGTCTTAACAATGCAGAATCCAACACATCTGGACGGTTCGTAGCTGCAAGGATAATGATTCCAGTGTCGCCACCAAACCCATCCATCTCTACTAGCAATTGGTTCAATGTATTCTCGCGCTCGTCATTGCTCATCATGGCATTTTTACCACGTGCACGACCAATCGCATCAATCTCATCTATAAAAATAATACAAGGCGCTTTTTCACGCGCTTGTTTAAATAAATCACGCACTCTACTTGCACCCACACCCACAAACATCTCCACAAAATCAGAACCACTTAAGCTAAAGAAAGGTACTTGTGCTTCTCCCGCCATGGCTTTTGCCAACAATGTTTTTCCTGTTCCTGGAGGGCCTATTAACAATGCACCTTTTGGAATTTTACCTCCAAGGGCTGTGTATTTTTTTGGTTGTTTTAAGAAATCCACAATCTCCATCACTTCTTCTTTTGCTTCTTCTAATCCAGCGACGTCCGCAAAAGTGATATTGACTTTAGTGCCGCCTTTTTCAAATAAAGTCGCTTTTGATTTGCCTACATTAAAGATGCCACCCGGGCCACCGCTTCCACCTGCGCCACCACCCATTTTACGCATCATGACCATCCAAATCACGACAATGATTAGCATTGTAAATATCGTATTGGCGATTGGACCAAACCACTCTCCTTCTTTAATCGTATTCTGCGGTACTTCTTGAATGCCTTTTTGCTCATAGAACTTTTGTAAACGCTCGTTGAAACTATTCCAATCCGTTACACTAAATTCAAATAAGGGTACCCCTTTTAATTTTGCTTTATCTAATTTCTTCTTAAACTTTTGTACGTAGTAGTCCTTATGAATGCTATCTACCTTAATGTAAACACGAACGATTTCTTTGTTTTGAACAAGATCAATACGTTCCACATCACCACGCATCAACATCACTTGCTTGAACTCTTGTTCAGTAGTTGTGGTTAATTCTGGTGTCATTTGAAAAAATCGAGCCGAGAAAAGGGACAATGCAATTAGTCCATAGATCCAATAGATATTGAACTTGGGCATTTTAGGTCCATCCCCCAAAGGCGAATTCTTCTTTTTATTATTTTTTGATTCTGACATAGTAGGTTTGCTGTTGCTGCTTTTTATATAAACAAGTAGAAATGAATATTGTTGACCTTAGATAAACTAATCTTCGTGTGATTTCATTTCTGCGTCACTCCATAACTCTTCCAATTTGTAAAAACCACGTGCCTCGGGATGCATCACATGCACCACCACATTGATATAATCGATTAATAACCATTGCCCACCTTGTTTTCCCTCTGATTTATACGGAAGATCATTGCACTTATTCTTGACTTCATAGTCGATATAATCGGCAATGGCTTTTAACTGTGTCGTGTTACTTGCTTCACAAATAATGAAGAAATCTGCTGCCGCCTCATGTACTTTTTTAAGGTCAAGGCTAATTACATTTTCACCTTTTTTATCCAAGATAGCCTGAATAATGGTTTTGAAGATTTTTGAGCTGCGAGTGAGTCTTGTTACCGTGTTTTTTTTACGGTCATTTAAAGAAGAAAGATGTTCCAATGCGGTTATTTTTAATGAATTAAATCCTGTTTCTAAACTAACTTTACAAAAATAGCAATTCTTTGTCACCTGCCACACCAAATATCGTATTAGGCGCACCGTTGATAGAACTGTCCACCATTGATAGTACCAATATCTATGCCATGGCACAAATCAAGGCCGGATTGTCAAAGTCTGGCAGTTGCTATACAGCTGATTTTCAGACAAATGGAAAAGGGCAGCATGGACGTGTTTGGGAGAGCTCTAAGGGTCAAAACTTACTTTGTAGCTATATTTTAGAACTTAATACGCTGGATACGCTCAAAAACTGGACTCCAGCAGACCAAATTGGATTTTCGGCAGCCATTGCGTTAGGGATTCGTGCATTTTTTGATGCCCATACCAATGGAGATACCAAGATAAAACGACCAAATGATATTTATTGGCGTGACAGAAAGGCAGGGGGGATTTTGATCGAAAACCTACTCAAAGGCACGGAATGGACCTGGGCGGTTGTGGGCATTGGGATCAATATCAACCAAACTGTATTTTCGCCAGAAGCACCCAATCCTGTTTCCTTAAAACAAATTACTGGGCGTGACTGGGACATCCTTTCTTTGCAGGAAGCATTGTCAAAAGCACTCACAAAATCGATTCAAGGTTGGTTGATGGAGGGCGATGAAAAAACCATTCAAGCTTTTGATGCCTTATGTATAGAAATAAAATAGTTGTAAAAAAAAATCGATTTAAAAAAATTATAAAAGAAAATATGAGTATAAAATTAACAGAACATTCTAAAGGAGGAGGCTGTGGTTGTAAAATTTCACCCGCCATCCTTTCTGAAATTTTAGCTGCACATAATGTAGGTGCAAAAACCAATGTTAAAAATTTACTAGTAGGTAACGATAGTAGAGATGATGCAGCAGTCTATCAGCTAGACGAAAAAACGGCGATGATTAGTACGACCGATTTTTTTATGCCCATTGTAGATGATGCATTTGCTTTTGGACAAATTGCAGCAGCGAATGCCATTAGTGATGTATATGCCATGGGAGGCAAGCCCATTTTTGCATTGGCTGTATTGGGTTGGCCCTTAGCTACACTTCCTGCAAGTGAAGCTGCTAAAGTAATGGAGGGTGCACGCAAAACATGTACCGAAGCAGGTATTGTCATTGCAGGCGGACATAGCATAGATAGTCAAGATCCCATTTTTGGATTAGTCGTAAATGGTTTAGTGGAGATTGAAAATTTAAAAAGAAACGATACGGCTCAGGAAGGGGATCTATTGATCTTAACAAAACCATTAGGAGTGGGTATTATGGCCACTGCACAAAAAAGAGCAGTACTTACTGACGAAGATTTAAGTTTTTTAGTGAAGCAATTAACTACTATTAATAAAGCAGGTGAAGCATTAGGAAAAATAAAAGCCGTGCATGCGATGACCGATGTAACTGGTTTTGGATTACTTGGACATTTAACCGAGATGATGGAAGGCAGCAACTTATCAGCGTCTATTCACTATAATAAGCTACCTATTATCCCAGCTGTTAGAAATTATATTGCACAAAAAACAATCCCTGGCGCAACGGCGCGCAATTGGATCTCAATTAGTGCTGGCGTGGTGTTGGGCCCATCGGTAGACGAAGCAGAAGCCAAGTTTTTATTACCAGACCCACAGACAAACGGAGGTTTATTAATTGCAGTAGCCCCAAGCGCATTAAAAGAAGTACAAACTATTTTAAAAGCAATGGGCATTGAATACTTTAACCCTATTGGCGAGTGTACGACTGCAAAAGAAAAAAGAATTTACATCGATTAGTGGAGTGTAAAAAAATAGATAAAATAAAGTAGCAAAAAAAATCGTGGTGGTTGAATAAGCATATTCTTATTCGAAATGTCTATTCAAAAATTAAATGCCCTTTGTTTTTGATTTGATCAGGCGTAAGTTCTGCGACCAACTGAACCCCTTTGATATTTCTTATCGTGTATAAAATATCTTTTACTTTTTCATCTTCAATCCATTCGCCACGTATCCACCAAATGAAATCCATGTGCTTTAATTCGGGTAATAAGTACTCCCCATCAAATTGATTGTGGTACACAAAATGGCCAATGGTAGTATTAGGTTCATAGCCCTCATACATCGAAAAATAATAGGTTCTATTTTTTCGTTTCAATGCAATTTCATGATTGGGATTAAACCTAAATTCAAAACCCATAAACTGATTGAGTAAAATACAAAACTGGTAATTTTTAATGGGTGCAGTGATGCCCAAGATTCGAGAGCCCTCAAAATCTTGTTCATTGATTTCTTCTTGGTTTAAAATAATTTTTGCGCTCACAATATTTAAAATATCAGTTGAATAAATTTACGCTTATATATTTAAAATACAATATCCACTTTAATTTCTTCTGTGCCTCGCTTATAAATTAAAAAAGTACTATCCCCTTTTTTAAACTTAGACAAAGTTGTCATATAACTCATCACATCTATGAATTTATAGTCACCCATTTGCAATAAAATATCACCTGCTTTGAGGCCTAATTTTTCTCCTAATTTACCTGCAGAAGCACCCTCAATCCTAAGCCCAGTGCCAGTATACGCGTAATCAGGCATCACCCCTAAACTCACTGTAAACTTTGTACTACGCCCCATTGCAGCTTCGCGCGTTTTTAAGAAATCTAACTTGCCATAGGGGTTAGTGGTTTGAATAATCCCTTGCACAAAACGTAGAATATCTTTTTGTCCTGTATAATTAATTTTATCCCAATCATCCGTTGCTTTATGGTAATCTGCGTGGCTGCCGGTAAACATAAATAACACAGGCATGTCTTTTCTGTAAAAACTTGCATGATCACTTGGCCCCGTACCTGCACTATCAATGGTATATAATAATGTAGTAGGCGTTTTAGTAATAATTTCGGACCACTTACTAGAAGTACCATATCCACCTAAGCTCATTTTTTTTGTTGCATCATACCTGCCTACCATATCCATATTCACCATGTAATTGAAACTGGTTTGAATAGTTGGATGGTCTAACCAATATTTACTTCCAATCAAACCAAGCTCTTCTGCAGAGAAATGAATGATCAAATAATTATTTTTATTGTACTCGTTTCCTTGCTTGGATTCCTTATATAATAATTTAGCCAATTCAATCAAAGCTGCAGTACCACTGGCATTGTCGTCGGCGCCATTGCGGACATCATTGTTAATGTCTAATGCATTTTTGTCTTGGTTATATCCTAAATGATCTAAGTGCGCGCCTAATACAACCGTATGTGCTGCATTGTTATTGATATACGCTACTACATTTTTTCCTGTTCTAATTTGCACCTCTACTACTAAATTTGCATCAATATCAAATGTACCCAATGCATCATTAAAGTATTTTTTAAATCCATCTTTAGTTATATACACCACCGGAATCGCCAAAGCAGCAGCGGTATCAAATTTGTTAAATTGTATATTGTCTACCAAACTACCGCTATTATATAAGAACAATGCTTTTGCATTTTTTTGATGCATCTCAGCACTAGTTGTCTTCATCCACTCTTGTACATCAAAATGTGGATTGCTTTGTTGCTCTTCTAATACTTCTTGTAAATCTTTAAACCAAACCTGTCCTGCTTCTTCTAATGCAAGGGTTGACCTCGTCTTTAATTGACCATTCAATCCTATTGACACAGTAAAAAAATCAGTACCAAACTCCATCGGTTGTTGATTTACTTTTAAAAAGGCATTTGCACCCCATTTTTTTCCTTCATTGATAGGAAATGCTTGGAGATATCCTTGCGTCCCCATGGGTTGTAAGCCAGCAGTTTCATATTGAGCAATGATATAGTCTGCAGCTTTTTGCTCGCCCTCACTACCTGCGCGACGACCCTCTAATACATCACTCGCTAAATATTGAACATGTAATTTTAAGTTTTTGATCAGCTGACGATCCCCCTTATTTTGTTGTTGGGCTAGACCGAAAAAGGATACAAATAGAAATGAAATAGTGATGATAGGGCGCATAGCTCTTGTTTGAAGCTCAAAATTAAGCAAAGGGACTTGGTTTAAAGGCCATTTCCTCAAAAAACTGCTAAAAGTCATATTTGCTCAATTGTTTCAATTTCTAATTTCGTAAGTAGTAGCTATGCTTAATGGCTAGCTTTGCGACCAATCGTGAAAGCAGGTATACATATCGCCTTAGTGGGTAACCCCAATAGTGGAAAAAGTTCGCTTTTTAATACCCTAACTGGTTTGCAACAAAAAGTAAGCAATTTTCCAGGCGTAACTGTAGATAAGAAAACGGGGGATCTAAAAATTGGAACGCATGAAAGTACATTAATTGACCTGCCAGGCACTTACAGTTTTTATCCAAAAAGGGAAGACGAATGGGTGGCTTACCGAGTATTAATGGGGGTGGATGAAGATGTCAAAACAGATGTCATTTTATTAATTGCAGATGCAAGTAATTTAAAAAGAAATTTACTTTTTTGTAGTCAAATCATTGATTTAAAAATTCCCGTAGTATTGGCACTCACAATGAATGACCTTGCACAAAAAAAGGGTATTAAAATTGATATTGCAGGACTACAATCCGATTTAGGCATTCCTGTAGTTACTGTGGACGCAAGAAAAAATAAAGGCTTAGGGGAACTAAAAAAAGTATTAGGGCAGATCATTGAAACACCACGTTCCAGAAATCAAGCAAGTTTTATTGACAATAAAAACCTTGCCCCTGCGGCCATTGAAGCATTTAAAAAAACATACCCTACACATAGTGACTATGCGGCTTTGCATTATCTGATGCATCATGAGACTTTTCCTTTGGATCAAGAAATGCAGGAAAATATAGAAAAGATTGAAATTGAAAACGATTTCAACCACACCAAAACACAGGCTCAAGAAATCTTACAACGTTATCAGCGCATTCAAGAGCTGATGAAAAAATGGGTAACCGAACCAGACCCTACTGCTAAGAAAAAAAGAACAGATCGTTTAGACAATATATTGTTACACCGCGTTGGAGGTTATATCATTTTATTGAGCGTACTATTTTTATTGTTTCAATCTGTGTTCTGGATGGCTTCTTTCCCAATGGATGGCATTGAATGGATTTTTACCAATATCACCACTTACTTAAATACGGTATTGCCTCAAGCTTGGTGGCAGGACTTATTGGTGAATGGATTTGTAGCGGGCATTGGTGGAATTGTGATTTTTGTGCCACAGATTATGATTTTATTTGGACTCATCACTTTGCTAGAAGACACTGGTTATATGGCTAGGATCAGTTTCTTAAGTGATAAATTGATGCGCAAAGTAGGTTTAAATGGCAAGAGTGTAATGCCTATGATTAGTGGATTTGCTTGCGCCGTTCCAGCTATTATGAGTGCGAGAAATATTGAAAATAAAAAAGAGCGCTTACTCACGATATTGGTCACTCCTTTTATGAGTTGTAGTGCAAGATTACCTGTATATACTATTTTGATTTCTTTGGTAATAGACAATACAATGTATTTTGGTTTTTTAAGTTTACAAGGATTAGTAATGATGGCACTTTATTTATTAGGGATTGTGATGGCCTTGTTAGCAAGCTTTATAATTAAGTTTTTTATCAAGATCAAAGAGAAAAGTTATTTTATTTTAGAACTACCTGTCTACCGCGCACCACGTTGGGGCAATGTGGGCATGACGATGATACAGAAAGCAAAAATATTTGTGGTGGATGCTGGTAAAGTGATTATCATGATTAGTTTGTTGCTGTGGTTCTTGAGTTCATATGGACCAGGTGAAAAAATGGAGCAGCTCAATACACAATATAAATTAGCAGTTAAAAGCAATCCAGCACAAGCAGCACAATTAGAAAAAAAATACAATACCGACAAGCTTGCTAATTCTTATGCTGGTATTTTAGGTAAAAAAATTGAACCAGTGATTAAGCCTTTGGGTTATGATTGGAAGATTGGTATAGCGCTCATTACATCCTTTGCTGCAAGAGAGGTATTTGTAGGCACAATGGCTACCTTGTATAGTGTAGAAGAGGATAACAACAGTAGCTTAAGAGAAAAATTACGTGCATCTGTTTGGCCGGACGGCAAACCCGTTTATAGTTTAGCCACTGCACTTTCCTTAATGGTATTTTATGTACTTGCAATGCAATGTATGAGTACACTCGCCATTGTGAAAAGAGAAACAGGTACTTGGAAATGGCCTACGATTCAGTTTTTTATGATGACAGGTTTAGCTTATGTATTGAGCTGGTTAACGTATGTGATTGCGAAGTAGTAATTAAGCTTTTGAAATTAAGAATAATAAGTATAGCTGCACGAATTTAAATTGATGCATTCAATTGTTGCATCATTAATTCAATGATTCTTATTGTTTCGTATTGGTAGATACTAAATAGTATTGGCCAGTAGAATAGGCTCCTCCATCATTAAATCCAATATTTGAATAATCATAAGGATTTGGGAAAGTGTATCCTCCAGCATGTAATCCCAATAAACCATTGTCATTATAGTCTCCATTTGGTTCAGAATGTGCATTATCTCTTAACCACCATTTGCCGCCATCCTTGACTCTCCAATCCGCTGCATTGGTTGTTCCGCCATAAGAACTATGTCGCAATACTTTATTTGTATAATTACTTCCTCCATTACCTGCATTTGTATTTCTATAAACTCCATAAGTAGTTTGGAAGAAACTTGCATAGGTACCTGACCCAACTTTACTAGCACCTCTTGCAATACCTGCTAATACTGCATTGGACATGGCTTTCCAATGACCCTTGCTCCTTGGCATCACTAAATCTAATCCTAAAGCAGTACCTGCATTGTTTTCTGTGACAGTTGACACCGACACCCCATCTTTAATTAAATAAAAATCATACCCACCACCATCTTCCGTCATATCCACATACATTTCTAATGCATTTGGCATATTAGCTGATTTAATATAATACCAGCCCGAAGCTAATGCAGGAAAATCTGCACGCAATTGTACACCAGATACCGCTGCTCTAGCAATGGATGATCCATCATTTGCAATTGATGTAACAAATTTTACATTAGGCCCATAATACGTAAAGCTTCCAACAGTAATATAAGTCCTTATATAATAAGTAGTGCCACTAGTTAAACCAGTTAAATTAGCGATAAGACTACCAGTAGTTGTAGCACCATCAATAATTTTAGTATTTCCAATGGTAGGATTCATAGTTGTATTCCAACAAACCCCTCTTTGTATGATATTAGAAAAACTAGTTGGTATAGTAGCAGTATATCTAGCAGTATTATGAGTGACCAAAGAAATAACACCACCACTAATTTTAGGAATAGGTACTTTACCCTGCACCCAGTTGGATGTATTTCCAGACATTGCAAATCCATATAAGCTATACAATACTTCAAATTGACCTGTTGTATAAGTGATATTGTAATTCGCAGTGGAGAAAGTGCCACCTACTGCAGAAGAAGGTGTGATTGTGTATAATCCAGGCACATCATTCGCAGCAGTACCGCCTGCAGCAGTGATTGTAACTGAACCTATTGTTTCACTATTCATTAAACCTGAACTAGTAAAATTAGCATTACCCGCCCCTAATGTTATTTTTGAACCATAAAATTTTTGGAAATATTTACCTGTAATAGTTAAAGGCGCTGGAGCTACATAGCTAGTCGTAATGGGGATAGATAAGTTATCTGCAGCATCACTAGAAAAAACTAAATCCCCTGTGATGTTTCCTACTGCAGCATTATTTTTTATTCTGATATAGATATTTCTTGAACTAATACTTCCTCCTGACTGGGTTAGGGTTAATGTATTTGCAAATCCGGAATTTGAACTATTAGACAATTCTAATCCAGTTGGAGCAGTAACCAATATGCTTTGAATGATATATTGTCCAGAAATATTGATTGTTTTAGTTGATGATGCAGCACCATATGTTGTGCTCATAGTTTCTACTAAAGTATTCGTAGAACTGATTATTGGCTTTCTTACAGAAATACTCATTGTAAATACCTCACTATAATTAATACCTCCAGATTTATTTAAATTATATGCGCGCACTCTAATACTTGCATTTTCAACTAGTGCAGTTGGTGTTCCTGAAATGACACCTGATGTTGCATTGATGATTAAACCTGTTGGAAGTGCATCTAAAGCTTCATAAGCAATGGCCCTTCCTCCTGTATTAGTTGGTGTCGCTGTAATTCCAGCATAATTAATATAAAATACGGTTGGCGCTGAATATGTAATAGATGGTGGTAATGTAGTAATATTAATATTTGAAACATAGGTATAGTTACAAGCACCTTTTGTATAATTATAATTAATAGCATACACGCCACTTGTACTAAGTCCTGGTGTGAATGAACCAGTTTCTTGATTAAAAAACAATCCACTTGGACTATAAGAAAAAGTACCAGTTAAAGGTCCAACTATATAATTTACTTTCTTAACGCCCATGTCTGTTTCATCAAAATTGTATGCGCCATAAGATACTCTTGTAAAATTATCTTCCAATACAGTCACTTTTACTTTAGCTGTATTAATACAACCAACACCTCCTGTACCAATAACGGTATAGGTCGTCGTTGTCATTGGAGTGGCTATTGGGTTAGCAATAATGGTATTGGATAAATTGGTAGCAGGTGACCAAGTAAAATTGGTAGCTCCGGTTGCGGTCAAAGTTATTGGACTACCAGGACAAATTGTTTGATCTGCTGAAACTGCAACAGATGTCCCAGTAACAGAACCAGTGGTAGGAGTTTTCTTGGCAATATTATAGCCAGCACCAGTTCCTCCTAAATAAAAATTATCACCTACTGGATAAGTACAGGCTTGTAAAACTTGGGAATTATTTGAAACAACATTATTACTAAAACCGCCTCCATATATCAAAGTGCGTATATCTATATTTGCAGGACAAGTTTGTGCAGATACATTTACAACGCTTGCAACATTATTACTTAATCCTCCTGAAAAAATCTTAGTCTCTATAATAGGATTCTCAACACATGCAGCTGTCGTTAAAGCGTTGGTAGAAACAACTGAATTTGACAAGCCACCTGTATACATATTGGTGTAATTAATGACTCCATCATTTGTTGCACAATTATTAGTGATAGTGATAGATGTCGTAGTCGTGCTTGAACATGTACTGCCATAAGTATATGTGATAATATATACTTGCGCTGTAGCACTAAATGTTTTAATGGCACCAGATTTGGTATCTATAGTCATCCCTGTACTTGGGCTAATACTAAATGTTCCGTTCGTTAAACCAGCTATTGTTGGATATTGATATTGATTGGTGCTTTGGGTATTACAAGCACTAATTGGATAACTGATTGTAGTATTACCGTTATCTATCACTTTGATTAAAATAGTGCCTGTGTTTCTACAGCCATCTGTAGATCCAGAGGCAGTAACGGTATAAGTTGTATTTTGCGTGGGCCTTGCCGAAGTATTTTGAGCGTTTGCACTTGTTATATCAGCACCTGAAGATTGCGTCCAAATATAGGATGTTGCTCCAGTTCCCGAAGTTGAAAGCTCTACACAATCTCCTTTTACAATCGCATACTTATTTGCTGATGCAAGAATAAATGGACCAGTTTTGTTTGCTGTTGTATTTGATAACACACCTTTTGAAGAACCAACAGTGATGGGACTCCCAAGATAAAAATTTGAATTTTCAGGAATAGGACAAGTTGTTTTGCTAATTTGAGTCGTATCATAACCGGATCCATTACCCCCAGCGTAAATTAAAAATTCAGTATTAATTGTAGTAGGGCAAGAAATTTTACTTATTTGCGTCGTGTCATAACCACTTCCATTACCTCCAGCATAAATTAAAAATTCAGTATTAATTAAAAATTGACATGTTGACTTATCTATTTTTGAAGAATCGTATCCGCCTCCATTACCTCCAGCATAAAATAACAAAGTATAGTCAAGCGTATAAGTACATACAGTATTGTTGATGGCTGTTGTATCATAACCTCCTCCATTACCTCCATTATATTGCCCTTGAATGGATGAGACACCATAAAGCAAAAAAAAGAAAATTAATATGAAAACTTTTTTATTCAACTAAACGAAATAAAATATGATTAATAACTAATTGTTCTAACACCTCTTCCACCTACACTCCATGCTGTATTTGAATTACTATTAAGCGCATCACCAGCATAATAAATTCTTTCTGATACCCTCACATTATCTGCACTATAATTAAAACTACCCCCACGCATAATTGTGCCACTATTTGAACCACCATTGACTGGCCAACCAGTCACATTTGCTAAACCAAGATTCGTTAAAGCACCATCACCATTGGCGGTTGTAAAAGTGGAATAGTCATAACCACTTCCTCCGCCAACGCACTGCTCCCATACATTACCACCCATCTCCATTATACCATAATAGGTAGCACCTGCTTGCGTTCTTGAAGCACTTGGATATGCGGCCGGGCCACCAGATCTCATTGGACTCCAGTTATTCCAATCTGCCCAACTATACATACAAAGACCTTGTTGACCAGCTTGACTTATTATTTCATTTGCACCACCCCAATTATTTCCTGAAGTAGCTTGATTAATAGTAGTATTCCCCCATGGATATTCATTAGCAACTGGATTGTTTGCAGTGCCTCCGCTATTTCCTCTACAAGCTTTTTCAAATTCAAATTCTGTCATTGGTCTCAAACCTGACCAATCTAAATAAGCTGCTAGGTCTTGCCAATTGAGTTGGTGCATAGGTCTATAATAAGAATAGATACTTTGTGAATAAACAGCAGGCTTTGTATTGTATATCCCAGCCTGTGCAACTTTTACGTTATTTGTATTCCATGCCTCTGTGATTAAAGCGTCTACAGCATTTGGATATACCGCCCCTCTTTTAGCGTGTTTTGTTGCTTGTTGATCATAACTTAAACAATTTAAAAAATCAACATAGGCACTTACTCCTAATTCATATTTCATGCAATAAAATCCATTGTATCCTAACGGGAAAGTACTTGGAAGCGCACTAGGACATCCTAAAGTAAACGTTTTACAATATACTGTTGATACGCCAAGGCCTCCATTTTGTTTACTAGCATCAATTAATAATGCAGTTCCACCATTGTCGCCGTTTGAAAAATTATTTGTATTCGTAGATCTTCCGTCTCCTAAATAAAAATTGCCTTGAGGAACGTAAACCATTTCAAGACCAATGACTTTAAAATTATCATTTGCACCAGTTGTAATGACAGGATTTGTGCCAGATGCTGTTGTGTTAAACTTTAATGTAATGGTTGTTGCTGAAATATTACCGGTTGCAGTAGAAGTTGAAGCTCTTCTAATGAATACACCCAATCCATCAGAAGTTGCATCCACTGTTAAAACTGCTCCAGATGCTAAATGGTCTGCTGCATTGGTACTTAATAGTTGAGAAGCCCATGCATTCGTATTTGAACAAGCTTGTCTTTTTACAAATACCCATACTGCATCCCAATTGGATGGGCCAGAACTTAGTCTCCAGCTATTCTCCCATGATATAGTAAAGGTTACAGTATTATCAGATGAATTAAAACTAGTATTAGCAATGTTTAAATTATTTGCTAAAGTAAATTTTGATACAACCATGCATAAAAAAATGATAACAATATTTTTCATAAAATAAATTTTTAAATTTTAATAAGTTCTTACTCCTCTTCCTCCCACAAATCTTGATCTTTGATTTGAGGCATTTTCTGAGCTGCCATCATAATAATATCTATCTGAAACTTGATATTGGAAATAATTAGAAGTGGATACAAAATGTCCCCCTTTTAGAATCGTACCACTAGTGGTTCCGCCATTTGTTGGCCAGCCGGTAACATTTGCTAAACCTGTACTTGAAACGACACCGTCACCATGTAAGTTTGATCTAAAGGTCGAATAATCATATCCAGCTCCACCTCCTACACATTGCTCCCAAACATTGCCTGCCATTTCCATAATGCCATAATAAGTCGCTCCTGATTGAGATCTGTTACTTGTTGAAGTGGCTGCAAATCCAGGCCTAACAGGTCCTTGATCATCCCAATTACGACATGCTCCGTCATAAACTGGCCAAGTTACAGATGCACCCCATTGAGCATAAATATAATTTCCAGCATTGCCGCCATTGATAATTGTGTTACCCCAAGGATACTCAAATGCAACTGGTGCATTAGCAATACCTCCATTATTACCCCTACAAGCTTTTTCGTACTCGAACTCTGACATTGGCCTTAGTCCACTCCAATCTAAGAAAGAAGCTAAATCTTGCCAGTTTAAACATGCCATAGGAATATAGAGATAATTCCCTCCAAAAACTGCCGACTTCGTATTATAAGTACCCGCCCCGTTTGTTATTGTGTATACATTTAATGACCCCCAATTAGTATAGCCATGAAAAAGAACAGGGGGAGTCGCATTGGGCAAATATGCAGCATTAGAAACTTTTAATCTCTCCGCCTGCTGATCATAGGTGAGTGTATTTAGGTATTCTATAAATGGTCCTTGTAAAATTTCATATTTCATAGAATAAAAACCATTATACCCTAATGGAAAAGTAGTTGGTAATGGCATACTACATCCAAATATATTTGAAGTTGTATAATTGGATGCAGCACCTAAACCATTGACATTTTGCATATCATTGGTAATTTTCAATGGAGATGAAGTGCCACTTGCAACAAATGCCCCATTATTTGAACTTGTTCTTCCATCTCCTACATAAAATTCACCCTGTGGTACATACACCATTTCAATTCCAATTACTTTGAAATTATCTGTACTTGTAGTAGTAATACTTGGATTGGTATTTGCTAATTTTAAAGTGATGGTCTGGCTTGTTACATTTCCTACAACATTACTACCTATTCTTTTTATAAATACGCCTACTCCATCTGTTGTTGGTATAATAGAGACAATGGTAGAAGTCACTCCACTCACTTTAGCACTATGATCTCCTACAGTTGTAGAAATTAATTGATGCACCCAGTCATTGTTCCCAGTACATTTTTGCCTTTTGATAAACACCCAAGCAGCGTCATGATTAGATGGGCCGGAACTTATATTCCAACTATTATCCCAAGAGACAGTAAAAGTTAGAGTTTCTGCATTATACACTGGAGCTGATAATGCTAAATTATTTGCAAACAAATTATTTGCAAATAGAAAAACACCGATTGTGACTAATATATATTTCATAATAAAATTTTAAATTTAATTTCCTCTAATGCCTCTGCCTCCAATATACCTGGTTCTTGTAGTGGCAGCATTTTCTGAACTACCATCGTAATAAGCTCTATCCGAAACCTGATACTGAAAGTAATTTGAAGTAGAAACAAAGTGTCCACCTTTTAGAATGGTTCCACTTTTCGATCCACCACTTGATGGCCATCCGGTAACATTTGCAAGTCCTGCAATTGTTAAAACGCCGTCTCCATTTGTGGTAGAAAAAGTTGAATAATCATAACTATTACCACCCCCTACACATTGCTCCCAAACATTACCTGCCAATTCCATGATGCCATAATAGCTTGCCCCAGATTGAGATCTATTACTTGTAGCAGTTGCTGCAAATCCCGATCTAATTGGTCCATTATCTTCCCAATTTCTACAAGCCCCATCATATACATTCCAAGTAGCAGTAGCACTCGTTTGGTACCAAAAATAATTACCATTGTTTCCACCGTTTAAAATTGTATTGCCCCATGGGTATTCATATGGAATCGGATTGATTGTTCCTCTAGATGCTTTTTCATATTCAAATTCAGTCATTGGTCTTAAGCCAGACCAATCTAAATAAGAAGTTAAATCCTGCCAATTCATATAGCCCATAGGTATATGCGGATAGGCGCTGGCTATCGTTGCAGGAATGGTATTGTTTGTTCCAGTAGCTGAATTGTATAAACTGATTGAACCCCAGTTTTCTCCATAATACTGATTGGCAGAAGTAAGTACTCTATTACTTGAAATCTTTAAACGTGCTGCTTGTTGGTCATAGGTAAGGCAATTATAAAAATCAACCATTTGACCTTGTAAAATTTCATATTTCATACAATAAAACCCATTATACCCTAATGGAAATGATGCTGGCAACGGGATTGGAGATCCATAAACAAGAGAACTTGTATAATTTGATGCATTTCCTAAACCAGTTGTATTTTGAATGTTATCTGTAATCTTTAAAGCTTGTGTATTTGTACCGCTAGAAAAATTAGTACTATTTGAAGATCTTCCATCCCCGATAAAAAATTCACCTGTTGGTACATACACCATTTCAAATCCAAAAACCTTCCAATTATCAGCAGAGGCACTTGTACTGCCTGATAAAGTTGGATTATACTCTTCGGTTAATTTTAGTACAACGGTTGTTTCAGTCAAAGCACTAATGATTTGATTACTTGCAGATAACCCAAGATGTACAAATACGCCCATTTTGTCAGTTACTGGATCAATCACCAATCCATTGGCATTTGTTCCAGATACGACATGCGCTCCTGCAGTACTGCTTAATAATGCATGAGACCAAATACCATTTGCACCACAAGGTTGTCTTTTTACAAATAACCAAACGGCATCATAATTTGATGGTCCAGCGTTAATTCTCCAACTATTATTCCACTTGATCGTAAAAGTTAAAGTACTCGCTGATCCATCATATACGGGTGTGCCAATGATTAAATTATTTGCAAATAATTGACATGAGAAGCATAACCCTAATACTAAAAAAATTGTTTTTTTCATATCTTTTAATTACTGATTGCTGAATTATATAATCCTAATTCATTTGTATTATAGCTGCCAACTTCTCCTTGATCAAACCTATAATACAATACTAATTTTGTAGAGGGGTTTGCATCATTGGTTGCATTAGGATTGATTGATGAGTACATATATTTTTGAATAAAATTGGTAGGACTAGTGGCCAATGCAATTTTCCATATTCTTAATTCATCTATGGAAAAATTTCCATTTTCACCTGTGCCATTTACATTTGAGCCAAGCCTAAAAAAACTAGGCAGATTTGACACGCCGTCTACAGAATAGGTTTGAACCAGTCCTGCATTCTTATATACTTTTAGTGAAGTTCCATTTCGAATAATCGCAATATGCACCCATACATTTGATTCTAATGTGCAAACTGTTTGCCATGTAGATGGACCACTTAAGTCGGTAGCCAATAATTTTAAATGCGTTGCGCTTTTCCCAATTTGTAATGCATTATTAAAGTAAGAACCATAAATGCGATCAGTAGCACCATCTGTTCCAGTATTTTTAATCCAAAATTCCATCGTAAAATCCAATAAAGAATCTGTTACGTAAGCCTTGCCTAAACCATAAGCATTTGTACCATCAAAATTTAAAGCATTTCCAAAATTGCTATTCACATATTGCATGGCTTGAAAATCAGGCATCGTGATTTGAGCATCCGATTTAAGATGAAAAGTAAATAGCAATATGATGATGACAATTTTTTTCATTACTTATTGTAAGTCTCCTGTTAATAAAACTGAACCACTCGCATAACACATCGCTGTTGCTATGGCATAAATACCAGAAGTTGAAGTATAATTGTATCTATTATTTGTACCAGCAAAACTTACTGTGTTATTATCCGATTGTAAAATCATACAAGAAAAACCTACAGGAACCGTACTATCAAATGTCACTGTAAATGCACTACCAGAACAAACTAATACTTTACCATTGTAAGTGGCAGCATTCGCTGAACTGATTGTTAAATTAGCTGTGACAGAAGATATTGCTGCATTGAATCCTGCGATTGTTGAACTTGTAGTTGAATTACCATTGATAGCACCTGAAAGTGCTACATCAGCAAATGTTTTAGTTCCTGCAAAAGTTTGAGCAGCCGCAGTGACAATACCACCATTGGTTGCATCAGCCGGCGTCAATGTTAATGTACTTCCACTTATAGTTGCACCTTTTACATTCGATGTTGCTGCAATTGATCCCAGCAAGGATACTCCAGATGCACCAGCCGCTTGAGATACCCATGTGGTTCCGTTAGATACCAACACATTGCCTGTTGTTCCTGGAGCAACTGTTTGAACTGCACCTGTTCCATTGCCTAATAATACCGCATTGCTGGTTAATGTTGCAGCGCCTGTTCCACCATTGGCTACTGGAATGATTGTTGTCCATGTTGGCGCACCCGTTCCTGCAGAAGTTAAAAATTGTCCAGAAGTTCCAGCAGCTGTATATCCTGTAACACCTACAGCAGATTGATAAGGAATAGCACCTGCCACACCACCAGATAAAGATGCAGAACTATTTGGTGCCCAGGAAATAGTAGTTCCATTAGTAGTTAAGATTTGCCCATTGGTACCAATGCCTAATTTAGCAAGTGAATTTGCACCATTTGCATATAGTAAGTCCCCCGTTGTTAAGGAAGTTAATCCTGTACCACCTTGTGTTACTGGTAAACTTGCAACAACTGAAAGTGCACCTGTTCCACCAGTTGTAGTTACTAAACCATTCGTTGTTAAATTAGAAAGCGTACTTATATTTTGAGACGTATTTACATTAAACGTTCCTGCATTATTAGTAAGACCTGTTCCCGCAATAGCAGGCGCATCTCCATAATTAATATAGTAACGTTTTGCACCACCAATTGTTATGGCATATACACTTACTGTCCCACCTAGTGGAATAGTGAAGGTACTTGATCCTGTATTACCAGTATTATTGGTATAAAATTTAGCTAATGTTAAAGTATTAGAAGTACATGGTGCTCCACCATAGTTAACAATGGTACAATAAAATCCATCTGCTAAATTGTCTGGGAAGCTAGGTGAATTATTATGTTGTGTATAAATTAAAGCGCCGGAGTGACTATCATTTAATAACAACATACTTGCATAAGTTGGCACGATAACTCTACTCACATTGCCTGAACCAGACATGGCAATTTCTTCTACTGCTCCAGTACTTGCAGTTGTTCTTCCTAATAATTTATTAGTTGCAATATTTTGCATTTTTGCAAAAGTCACTGCAGAAGCTGCAAGATCATCTGTTTCAACCGAACCCAAAGCAAGTTTACTTGTTGTAATACTTGCGTCTGCTATTGTTGCTACTCCAGTATTTGTAATTGAAACATCTCCACTAATATTAACAGCTGTTGCCACATTACTTGCATTACCTACTAAAATTTTACCATTGGTTAAAGTTGCACCTGCACCATCAAGTGTTCTAAAAGTAGGAACACCTAAACCGTCTGTTATTAAAACCTGACCTGCTAAGCCATCCACTTTAGGATAAGTCACAGCACCAGCTGTGATTGTTCCACTTGTTTTTACGTTCGCAATATTCGCATTACCTAATTGAATGGTATTACTTGCAGCAACGATTGCTCCTGCACCAAGGGCAGTTGCATTATTTAAATTAGCAGTTGATACATCAGCATTAAAACCTATTGCTGTATTTGAAGATCCAGTTGTATTTGTGAATAATGCAGCTCTACCTAATCCAGTATTATTTTCACCTGTTGTGTTATTGTATAAACTAGCATTACCTAAACCAATATTAAATGAACCCGTAGTGTTTAATGCCATTGAATTAACACCAAGTGCAGTATTGGTATTACCTGTTGTATTTGTATATAGAGATTGAAATCCTAATCCAGTATTTTCGAAACCAGTTGTATTATTACTAAGTGATCTAGAGCCGAAACCTGAATTATAACTTGATGATGAACTTAATTTTAATGCTTCAAAACCAGTTGCTGTATTATAATTCCCAGTATTAGTTGAAAGCGCATTAACACCTAATGCAGTATTCTCACCAGTATTACTATTTCCTTTACCAATTTTAAGTCCATTAATATTAATATCGGTATTAAAAGTTGCTATTGCACTAAACGTTTTTGCCCCTGCAATAGTTTGAGCCGTTGTTAAATCTGCAAAGTTTTTTGAGGTAGATCCTGTTCCACCTTGTGCTAAAGACAAAGCAGTTGTCAAACCAGTTAAAGATGTAATATTTGCATTCGCACCTGCTGTTGCATAAGTGGCCCCATCTAATGTACCATCCCCTTTTAAAAACTGTGTACTAGAAGCACCAGGTACTATAAAGGAATTGGCTGTAAGATTACCTCCCACAATTCCAGCACCACTAATATTAAAATTCGAACTCGCTTGTTGTGTTGTAGAATTGGCAATATAAGAACCACTGCCCGCTGGTAAATCTGCAGCAGTTAAAGCTCTAAAGCTTGGCGCTCCAGCAGAAGATCCTGTTGCTGGTCCAGCAAATACAAAATTCTGAGTGGCAGTAGCTGCCCCTGTTCCACCTTGACCTACAGTTACAAGTGCGTTGGATGTTAAGATAGTCGCATCTGCATTTGGCAAAGTGAATAATTTTTCAGAACCTGCTGGTCCAATGAATTTAGTAAATCCATTTCCTGTTCCACCAAATCCACTTGCAATAATATTTGTTAGGTTAGCAGTACCATCAAAGGCATTGCCATAAATTGTTTTGGTTGCTGCTAATTTAGTAGCGCTACTTGCATTCCCATTCAAAGATGCAGTAATGATGCCAGCTGTAAATGCACCATTGGCATCTCTAGCCACAATGGCGTCTGCGGTATTGGCATTGGTTGCAGTTGTTGCAGCATTTAACACTTTGCCCGCTGAACTAATTGTTGCAAGTTTAGTATCATCAATATTTGCACTTGCAGCAATGCTTGCATTTGAAATATTTGAAATTGTATTGTCTAAAGCACTAATTGTTTTTGCAGTCAGTATTTCTGTTCCTGCTAAAGTGGCAATGGTCCCAGTAGTTGGTAATATTACATCAGTTGCAGCTGTCGTTTTAAATGTAATATTAGCACCTGATCCAGTAACACCTGTTGTAGTTAGATTTGCACCAGTAGTAATAGATCCTCCTAGTGTAATAAGTTTAGTATTGTCATTTGCAACACCAGTACCTCCATTAACAGGATTAATAATACCAGTAATTTGTTGACCACCAATTGAACTTGATGATACATCACTCATCGTGGCAAGTTTACCAGATAATGGAAGTTCCAATACGGTTGGGCCTGTTGTTTTAAATGTAATGTCCGAAGCATTAGAGCCTGTCGTGCCAGTGGTGGTGAAATTCTTGGCAATATTTACATCACCTCCAAGGGTAATCGTTCTTCCTGTATTATCTACACCAGTACCTCCATTGGCTCCACCTAAAATACCAGAAACCGAAGAAGCTGAGATATTATTAATTGCAGTAGTGACATATTGCGTACTTGCAATTGTTCCATCATTGGATGGATAAGTTGCAGTGGGCACCTTTGGTGTACCAGTAAATTCTGGGCTAATTGCTCTAACTACATTACCCGTTCCTATTGTTGAAATCTCTTCTACAAGTCCTGCACCTGCACTCACTCTACCTAATATTTTATTTGTAGCAGAAACATTTTGAATTTTATCATAGGTCACTGCTGAATTCACCAATTTTGAAGTTGTAATTTTATTTGCTCCAATGGTTGTGGCTCCAGCATTATTAATACTGATATCACCAGACATATCCACCTTTGCTGCTTGATTATTCTGGTCTCCCACAATTATTTTTCCACTCTCTAATAATGAACCTATTGAAGAAACACCCGTTATAGTAGTCGCAGCTGCATTGGTGATTCTACCTTTTTCATCTATTGTAATAGTTGGTACTGAAGTTGCACCACCATACACCCCAGCCGATACACCCGAACTAGCCAATGTAGTCGCAAATAAACCTGTTCCAGAACCAGTTACATCACCTGTTAGCGTAATGGTTTGATCTCCGGTATTGGTTCCAGAAACTGTGGCATCATTGTTTATTGTAAGTGATTTGGATGTTGTTCCTCCTGAAATGCTAAATCCTATTGTTGCTGGTATCAGAGATAAACCATTGATTGTTTTATTTGTAAATTCTTCTGTGCCTGCAAGTGTTGCTAATGTACCAGCTGTTGGTAAAATTAAATTGGTTGTATTGGTTGTTTTAAAAGTGATATCAGCACCTGAACCACTAACACCTGTTGTGATGAAATTTCTTCCAGTGTTAATATTACCTCCAAGTGTGATAGTTTTTCCTGTGTTATTGACGCCTGTACCACCATTTGCTCCTAATGCAATCCCGGTAATATTAGTAGCAGTTCCCAATAAATTGGCAGTGATGGTACCTGCACTAAAATCCCCATTAGCATCTCTCTTTACTATAGCACTTGCCGTATTCACTTCAGTGGATGCATTTGCTAAAATAGTTGCTGTATTAATGTCTGTAGCAGTTGAACCACCCACTCTTACTACTGTTGGTAAAGCTGCTGTACCACCAAAATCATTTGTTAATTGAACCTTTCCTTTTAAAATTGAAGTTGCATCTGGTGTTGCAGCAGCTGTTGTTGTCAAAACAAAAGCAGTTGTAGCCACTTGATCTGTATTGGTATTTGCTGCAGCTGTTGGTGCAGTTGGTATACCCGTTAAATTAACACTAGCTAAGGTTTTATTCAATAATGTTTCTGTGCCTGCTAAAGTTGCTATGGTTCCTGTTGTAGGTAATGTAATATTGGTTTCACCAAGACTTGTTAAAGTGGTACTATAATTACCTACTGTAGTAAAACTATTCGCAGTTAAAATATTCCCACCAAGCGTGATGGTTTTATTTCCATTATTCACCCCCGTTCCTCCAAAAGTTCCAGCAATGGCTTGTGTTAAATTTACACTACCATCAAATGCATTGCCATAAATATTTTTTGTTGCTGCTAATTTAGTAGCTGTGCTTGCATTTCCTGCTAAGTCTGCTGTAATAGTTCCTGCACTAAAATTTCCAACGATATCTCTTTTAACAATTGTACCATTACTATTGATATCCGTTGCTGCATTGGCTAAAATTGTTGCAGTGTTGATGGTTGAAGAACTTGATCCACCAACGCTATTAACAGTTGGTGAAGTCGCTATTCCACTTAAATCACCTGCTAGTTGAATCTTACCTTTTACTGTTGGCGAAGCATCCGGTGTAGCAGCACTAGTTGTTGCATTCACAAACTCAGTAGTAGCTAATTGATTGGTGCTTGTTCCTGCTGCTGCTGTTGGCGCAGTTGGTACACCAGTTAATGCCACATTTACAATCGTCTTATTCGTCATTGTCTCTGTGCCAGCCAGTGTAGCAATTGTTCCTGTTGTTGGTAATGTAATATTTGTTTCACCAATGCTTGTTAAGGTGGTACTAAAATTACCTGCAGTTGTGAAACTATTTGCAGTTAATAAATTACCGCCTAATGTGATTGTTTTACTTCCATTATCTATACCTGTTCCACCAAAAGTTCCAGCAATAGCTTGCGTTAAATCTGCGCTGCCATCAAATGCATTGCCATATATATTTTTTGTTGCAGCTAATTTTGTAGCCGTACTTGCATTTCCTGTAAGATTACCAGTGACATTACCCGTTACATTACCAGTCAATCCAGCAGTTATTGTTCCTGCTATAAAATTACCACTTGCATCTCTTTTAACAATAGTACTAACTGTATTTGCATCCGTTGCGGTATTGGCTAAAATAGTTGCTGCATTGATTGCTACTGCTGTTGAACCGCCTACTGTTGCAACTGATGGAGAAGCAGCAATACCTGCTAAATCGCCAGACAATTGAATCTTACCTTTAACTGTAGTTGATGCATCTGGTGTTGCAATTGTAATTGCATTGTCTACAAAATCTTTTACTGCTTTAACGGTTGGATATTTTGTATCTGAAGTTGCGTCACCACTGACATCAATACTTTTATTTGATAAGTTTTCTTTATAACTAAATCTAGTAATTAACGTAGCTGTATCTGCAACCAATGCATCTATTCTAGCATTGTTGTCAATCATTGCTGCCTTATAATTAGCCAACATATTTGTAGTATCCTCAATTTTTAAATAAGGAAGTAAAAATGTAGGCATATCCGTAAAACTTACTCTATTGTTAATTGCAATGGTATTTGCAGCAATATTAGTTGCGTTGTTACTAATATTAATGGTATTACTATTAATATTAGCAGTATTGGTTGCAATATTAGATGCGTTAGTAGTGACCCTAGTATCAAGTGCTGTTTCTGCAGCAATTGCTCTAGTTGTTTCTGCAGTGATCGATGCTGTATTAGAAGTTACCCTTGTATCGAGCGCTGTTTCTGCAGCAATTGCTCTAGTTGTTTCTGCAGTAATACTCGCAGTATTCGATGTGACCCTTGTATCGAGTGCTGTTTCTGCAGCAATTGCTCTTGTTGTTTCTGCAGTGATAGATGCTGTATTAGAAGTGACCCTTGTGTCGAGCGCTGTTTCTGCAGCAATTGCTCTTGTTGTTTCTGCAGTGATAGATGCTGTATTAGAAGTGACCCTTGTGTCGAGCGCTGTTTCTGCAGCGATTGCTCTTGTTGTTTCTGCAGTAATACTCGCAGTATTCGATGTGACCCTTGTATCGAGTGCTGTTTCTGCAGCGATTGCTCTTGTTGTTTCTGCAGTGATAGATGCAATGGTATTTGATCTAACTGCATAGGGCAATAACATCGCAGCGGTATCAGCAATATTGGTCTTTAAATTGATTCTGTTGGAAAGCGCTACAGTATCTCTAGCGAATCTTCTAGTCAACATCGCAGAAGTATCTGAAATATTTACTTTCAACGCTTCTGCTGCTGTTGCTCTCGCTATCTCGGCAGCCAAATCTGAACCTCCACTTGAAATCGCATTTGAAATTTCAGTTGAAACCGAGGATCCTAAAGCATTAATTCTATTTGATAATGAAACAGTATCTCTTGCAATTCTTCTGCTCAACATATTAGCAGTGTCTGCAATATTCACTTTTAATGCTTCAGCAGTTAAAGCCCTACTTTTTTCAGCATTAATGGAGGTTTCTGTATTTGACCTAATTGCATAAGGCAATAACATGTCAGCTGTATCGGCAATATTTGTTTTTAAATTAATTCTGTTAGAAAGCGCAACAGTGTCTCTGCCAAACCTTTTTGTTAGCATCAAGGATGTATCAGCAATATTTACTTTTAAATTTTCTGCAGCTGTTGCTCTGGCAATCTCTGCAGCTAAATCTGCGCCATTACTTTCGACTGCATCAGAAATTGCATTTTCAACTGAAGTACCCAATGCATTGATTCTATTTGATAAGGATACTGTATCTCTTGCAAATCTTTTGGTTAACATTAAAGAAGTATCTGAAAAATTCACTTTTAGTGCTTCAGCAGTTAAAGCCCTAGTTTTTTCAGCATTAATGGAGGTTTCTGTATTTGACCTTATTGCATAAGGCAATAACATATCAGCTGTATCAGTAATATTTGTTTTTAAATTAATCCTGTTAGAAAGTGATGCCGTATCTCTTGCAAATCTTCTGCTTAACATCAACGCTGTATCCGCAATATTTGTTTTTAAATTGATGGATGCAATTGTGTTGGATCGAATGGCATAAGGCAATAACATGTCTGTGGTATCAGCAATATTGACTTTTAATGCCTCTTCAGCAATTGCTCTAGCTTTTTCTGCATTGATGGATGCAATCGTATTTGAACGAATCGCATATGGCAAAAGCATTGCAGCCGTATCAGCGATATTTGTTTTTAAATTAATCCTGTTGGAAAGCGATACAGTGTCTCTGCCAAACCTTCTTGTTAGCATCAAGGATGTATCAGCAATATTTACTTTTAAAGCTTCAGCAGCTGTTGCTCTAGCAATCTCTGCAGCTAAATCTGCGCCATTGCTTGCGGATGCGTCAGAAATTGCATTCGTAACAGAAGTGCCCAATGCATTAATTCTATTTGATAAGGATACTGTATCTCTTGCAAATCTTCTGCTTAACATTAATGCCGTATCAGCAATATTTGTTTTTAAATTGATGGATGCAATCGTATTTGAACGAATTGCATAAGGCAATAACATCGCAGCCGTATCAGCAATATTTGTTTTTAAATTGATAGATGCAACTGTATTAGATCGAATGGCATAAGGTAATAACATCGCGGCCGTATCCTCTATATTCACTTTCAATGCCTCTTCTCCTATTGCTCTTGCCTTTTCTGCATTGATTGACGCAATCGTATTTGAACGAATCGCGTATGGCAAAAGCATTGCAGCCGTATCTTCAATATTCGTTTTTAAATTAATTCTTCTTGAAAGTGCTGCCGTATCTCTTGCAAACCTTCTGCTTAACATCAAGGCAGTATCCGCAATATTTGTTTTTAAATTGATGGATGCAATTGTGTTGGATCGAATTGCATAAGGTAATAACATGTCTGTGGTATCAGCAATATTGACTTTTAATGCCTCTTCAGCAATTGCTCTTGCTTTTTCTGCATTGATTGACGCAACAGTATTGGAACGAATCGCATATGGCAACAGCATCGCAGCCGTATCAGCGCTATTTGTTTTTAAATTAATCCTGTTGGAAAGTGATGCCGTATCTCTTGCAAACCTTCTGCTTAACATCAACGCTGTATCCGCAATATTTGTTTTTAAATTGATGGATGCAATTGTATTGGATCGAATGGCATAAGGTAATAACATGTCTGAGGTATCAGCAATATTGACTTTTAATGCCTCTTCAGCAATGGCTCTTGCCTTTTCTGCATTGATGGACGCAATCGTATTTGAACGAATCGCATATGGCAAAAGCATTGCAGCCGTGTCAGCAATATTTGTTTTTAAATTAATCCTGTTAGAAAGTGAAGCCGTATCTCTTGCAAACCTTCTGCTTAACATTAAAGCGGTATCAGATATATTTACCTTTAAATTAATTCTATTTGAAAGTGCTACTGTATCTCTGCCAAATCTTCTATTCAACATAGAAGCCGTATCAGCAATGTTTACTTTAAGTGCTTCAGCTGTTAATGCTCTTGTTTTTTCTGCATCTATAGATGCAACGGTGTTAGAATTTATTGCATAGGGAGATAACATCGCAGCAGTATCAATAATATTAACCTTTGTATTGATGGATGTTTCTGTATTTGATTTAATGGCATAAGGCAATAACATAGCAGATGTATCTGCAATATTTGTCTTTAAATTAATTCTGTTAGAAAGTGCTACTGTATCTCTTGCAAACCTTCTATTCAACATCGATGCAGTATCAGCAATATTGACTTTAAGCACTTCGGCAGCCAATGCTCTTGTTTTTTCTGCATCTATTGATGCAATGGTGTTTGACCTTATTGCATAAGGCAACAACATCGCAGCTGTGTCCGCAATATTTGTCTTGGTATTAATAGACGCAATGGTATTGGACCTGATTGCATATGGTAGTAACATGGCTGCAGAATCTGCATATTTTAAACCAGCCACAGAAGCCAAATAGGGTGCAATGATTCCAGGAATTTGTGCTGAATCTAATTTTACATTAATTCTTTTTGATAAACTTGCAGTATCTAGTTTTCTTAAATACGGGTTTAACATACTTGCCGTATCAGAAATATTAACTTTTAAAGCGGTGGTATTGCCAGAAGAAACACCCAATGCATTTATACGATTGGATAATGAAACTGTGTCAGTACCAATACGATCAGAGACATATTGCGTATTCGCTAATAAACCAGTTGTAGGAAGTGAAATATTACTTACACCAGTAGTCGTGATAGTGATATCTCCTGTGCCCTTGAAAGTTAAATTCTGGCCAAGGGTAATGGTTCTACCTGTATTGTTCACACCAGTTCCTCCTTTTGAACCTGGCACAATAGTGCTAATGGACATGGCCGAATCTGCCACAGTTGCTTTAGAAGAAAAGAGCGCATAAGGTACAGTCCATAATTGAGAAGTACCCATGTCTACATAATTATTATCCGCTGACCAACCTGGTGTAGGCAATGAGGGTTCAATAGCAATTTGAATATTGACAAAATGCAATGCTTCATTCCAAGCAATAGAAGACAATCCAGCAACACCAGAAGTTCTAGTTCCTTTTCCAATAACAATCGTAAAAACACCATCATCAGTGGACACTACTTTAAAAGATTCAGCATAGACTGAAGTTCCTGTTGCAGTACTTTTTAACAAATTAACTTTGGCATAAATATTCCTACCAGCAGCAGCATTGCCATTGGCATCTCTAGCAACTGCTTGAAATAAGATACCATCAGGTGTGACTTGCGCTGTTACTATGTTGCAAATGCAACATAGTAACACTAATAGGGGGAAGAATATTTTTTTTAACATACCGTATTTGTAAAACTAGTTTTTCAATATTTTGAATGTCTGTAATAGACTTGTAGAAGAGATTTGTATAAAATAATAACCACTTGCAAGGCTTGTCATATCGAGTCTGTAACCAGACAAAAATTGTTCTTGCGTCACGTCAAATGCCTTCATAGGTTGCCCTGTATTATTGAAAACCGTTAATCGCATTTTACTTTCGTTCTGAAGCTTATTGATGAACTTGACAGTGGCATAATTAGTCACCGGATTAGGGTTGATTTTAATGCTGAATTTGATAAAATCAACATCCACAACACAATTGATGAAAAAATCACCTGTATTACTACCCCAGAATTTGTTTAAGGCATTGGAGACATTGAAGCAGTTTTCACCAGAAATCAACAAAGGATTGCTGTAAGTGGTTGTTTTCATATTACCACCTATACCGCCAATAGAATAGCTGATCTTGATTTGAGCAGAGGCGCCCAAACACAGAAAGAAAAATAATATGGTCAGCGTATTTTTCAAATTATACATTTTTTTAATATTATAATAGGGCGAATGAAACTATATTATAATGAGTACGTAAGATTGAAAAAACTGATTCGAAAAACAAATTGAGACAGAAACCTAAGAAAAATTGATGAAACTAAATATGAACCATTGATTATCAATATTTTATAAATAAACTAATAATCAATTATAGGGGGGAAAACAGCAAATATATGGGTAGAAAAAAGTCGTAAATGAATAATTTGAGAGGCTATTTTACCTAATATAAACTTCTACCCTCGCAGGACGATTGATACCTGTATAAGTAACACAACAACTTATCCTATCCCCAGCAGAATATTCACCATAATAAGTTCCCATACCAATTCCACCCGATACATCATTAGATGCTTGGTTGCCATTAGGATACAATCCACCTCCGTTTTCATTCCAGGCAAAACCCCATCTCACTTTTGCAATAGAATAAGCGGTATAATTAAATCCGTAAAAGCGCACATCTGGTTGTGTTGAGAAGGCGGTGCCTTTACCAGCAAAATTATTGGCATCTGAAATAAATTTATTCTCATTAGCTGCAGATGCAAAGAAATTAATTAAAGTTGTTGTATTCCCTCCATTGAAATTATTTTCAAGCCAACTCCATTTATTATAACTAGATACTAAATTGATACTTCCACCTGTTGTTGAAGACCCATAATCAGATGCAATATCAGGCCAAAGTGCTAGTATATCTTTAGCTGGGAAATAATTCATGGTTTGATATTTTGCATCGCCAGCTGTTAAAGAATTATCGTTAGAGTTTAAGACATCCGTTGTTGTCCAATAGGATGCAGTATATTTAAAAGTTTGTAATGGGGATGAAACAGATCCATTTGAATTCGCTTTCATAGCAAGCATCCAACCACCACCATCCACTGCAGAATTCATGATACAATAGATAGGCGTCACACCTACGGTTGGTAAATTAATATAATACACGCCGTCTGGTGAATTAGGATATGCAGTTTTAATAGCTTTTGCACTGGTTGCTGCAGTGGCTATGGTTTTACCATCCGGCGCAAGCTTTTTGGCATTAGTAGAAACTAGGTAATAGTTACCAGTTGAATAACTTGCATTTCCATCATTAAACCCGATATTCTCTAAATTGTAGGGATTAGGCATCCCATTTGAAAGAAACGCATTTAAAGTATAATCCCCATTGGGCTCAGTATAAGTTAAATCGTCTCTTAGCCACCATCCGCCATTGTCTTTGACATTCCAATCCGCAGCATTAGAAGCACCACCATAATCACTACTTCTCATTGCCTTATAGGAATAATTATTATTATTTCCATTTCCAACATTTGTATTTCTGTATACACCATAAGCTGTTGTAAAGAAACTTCCATAAGATCCTCCCCCGTTTCTACCAGCAGTGATAATTGCATTAACTGCATTCGACATAGCCCTCCAATGGTATTTGCTTCTTGGATAAACAATGTCTAAACCTAATGGGGTGCCTCCATTATCAACATTAACATAATTAACCGATGGTCCTGCAGTAATAGGATAAAAATCATAGCCCCCTCCGTCCTCAGTCATATCCACATACATTTGTAGGGCGTTGGGCATAGTTGCAGATTTAATCCAATACCAACCTGATGTATAAGAAGGATAGTCATAACGCAATTGTACCCCAGAAATAGCAGCAGTTAGTTCTGTTAATCCATCTGGGATTCTAGACTTTATATTCTTGTATAATTTATCTAAATCAGTTTTGGTAAGCATTCTATCAAAAACCATAATATTACCTAGCTTACCAGTGAAACCTGTTCCGAGCGTTTTTGAAAAAATAAATGCAGCGGCTGGGGTATTAAGCACATTTGAAATTGGATTCAAATTACCTACACCATTTAAATATTGATAAACAGAAGTGCCTCCACCATAAGCAGCAGCAATAAAATTCCAACTATTTGTAGTTGGTGATAATGTAAGATCAGTAACATCCGAACTCTGTCCCCAAAATAAATATTTGTTAGAATTAAAACCAATACCATATGTTGAATTTGCAATAGCATCATTGCCTGTCCAAAATAAAGTCCCATATCCATTGGTGATAGATGTTGGGTTATACCATATACATACTGTTCGTGGACTTGCACCAGTAATTGGTGAATTGCTTATAGATTGTAAATAAGTATTCGTTCCATTAAAATTTAAGTTGCCTCCATAGTCCGAAAAATAACTTGGACTATTGTATAAAGTCATGTTATTCCCACTAGGACTTAAATCATACATCACTGATCCAAAACCAGCATATGACCTTGGCTTGCCTGCATCCACATATAGTTTTAAACTATTCATTGGAATAAGAGGTTCTACTTTTCCTACTGTCCAATTACTAGTAGATCCACTTAATGCAGCATTATAAAGTGTTCCATTGTATAAGTTAGCATTGGCTTCATTGAAAACTGTTGTTTTACCGGTATTTGTCGTGTTGGGATTGCCAATATTGAAATTATAATAAACTACTAATCCTGCTTCATTACCCAACATTTCGGTATTCAAGCTTCCTTGAACTTGTTGTGCGCTTCGAGCATAATTCCAAATTCTAAATTCGTCGATAGTCATATTTGAGTTAGCATCTCCATAATTACTTTTCCCAATAAAGCAAGAGTTCCTGGTTACATTAGCAGGAGGAGTTACTGTAGTTGTTAGAACATTCACTCCGTTTACATAACCCTTTAAAGTTGTACCTGATTGTGTTACTGCTAAATGTGTCCAAGTATTCAAGCTAATGCCACTTGGAAAAGAAAAACTAGTTCCATGAATATAACCATTTGGGGTATTTCCAGATAAAAAGCCAAATAAAACCTGATTCGTTGAGGTGCTACTTCCTGGTCCAAAATCTATGATTCTTGCCCAGTTAGAAAATGCGTTTAATTTGACCCAACATTCTAAAGTAAAGTCACCATTAAAATAAACAGCAGCAGGTAATTGAATGTAATCATTTACACCGTCTAATGCAAGCCCGTTACTTATTATTTTTTGATAGTTCGCTGCCTGATAAGGCGCAGTAAACATTTGTGCGCGCAATTGAGTTATTAAACAAGCACAAGTCAATAATAGTATAAATTTTAAACGTTTCATTTATATAATTTTATCTAACATAGATTTCTACTCTTGCAGATCTATTAATTCCAACATAAGATTCGCAACAGGTTACAATATCACCAGCTGAATAACTACTAGAAGCCATTCCGATTCCTCCACTCACGTCATTGTTGAGTTGATGGGTTTCATTATTCCAAGCAAAACCCCACCTTACTTTTGTAGGTGCAAAAGTCGTATAATTAAACCCGTAAAAAGTGAAGCCTCCCCAGCCCATTTGAGTACTAAAAGGAGTTCCATATCCATTAAAAGTCATCGTTCCATTGGTGGAAGTATAAATAGCTTGTTGAGTAGGAGACAAAGCAAATTTGTTAATTAATGTAAATGGTGCCCCACTAATATTTTTTTCCAACCAACTCCAGGTATTTAAATTATCAATACTACCACTTTCCGCATTCACATTAGCAATGTCGGGCCACAATGCCATCATATCAGTGGTGCCAAAATAGTTCATTACATCAAATTTTGCATCCCCATCATTTTGATTGGTTTGTGCAGGGTTCAATGTATTCGCTGTATACCAATAATTGGCATCATAATTAAAAGTCGTTCCTCTTGTTGCTTTCATCGCCATCATCCAACCACCTCCATCATATTTACTATCCATTAAACAATAAACAGCTTTTACACCTACTGTTGGCAAATTAATATAATATACTCCATCGGGTGAATTTGGATAACCAGTTTTAATGGCTTTTGCACTCGTTGCAGCAGTAGCTACTGTTAAGCCATCTGGTAAATATTTTGATCTAGTACGATTAAAAATATATTCTAAATCACTTGCAGATAGGTCACGATCATAGATCATCATTTCACCAAAACTTCCTGTGGTAGATAAAAATAAGTCTATTTTATTACTGACTGTATTCAAGGTTCTTCCAACTGATTCGGTTGATCCATTCACATGTAATTTTAATATGCCATTGCCATCATAAGTTGTTGCAATAAAATTCCAAGTATTTAAATTCATTGTTAAGCCAGAACCATAATCACTATTGTGTCCCCAAAATCCAAGTTTATTTGCACCTGTTGCATAGACACCGTACATTCCCGAATTATTAGAAGTACCTCCTGTAGATAGAATGCTTGTTATACCATAACTATTAAATGAGGTTGGATTAATCCATAGTCCTACAGTTCTTTTATTTGTACCAGTAATAGGCGCATTGTTTACAGACTGTATTGATTGAGTAGAACCATTTAAATTTATGACTCCTCCAATCGTAGTAGAATAAGTAGGACTATTTAATAAAGTCATATTATTTCCATTTGCAGTGAGGTCATTGAGCGTTGAACCTGAACCTGAATAAGATCTTCTCCATGCTGGATTGACATGCATTACTAAATTATTTCTTGGAATACGAGATTGTACTTTGCCAAATGTGAAGTTGCTAGTAGTGCCTGATAATCCAAAGTTAGTAATGGTTCCATTATTGGTTCCAACTTCATCAAACAAAGTTGTTACAGTGGAATTAGATTGATTGGGATTCCCTTGTTTAAATGGATAATAAGCAACAAGTCCTGTTTCCTCTCCAGTTAATTCAGTATTCATACTTCCTTGTATTTGAGCCTGCGTTCTTTCATAGTTCCAAACGCGTACATCGGAAATTTTTCCTTGAAAAAATTGATTGGGTCCTGCTTGTTGTGATGACCCAATTGCAAATTTTTGTGCAGAAACAGGTATACCAATGCTAGAAGGATTAGTAAAAGCAACGCCATTTTTATAAAACTTCATACTATTACTTGCCTCATTATAAACAACAGCAACATGTTGCCACTCATTCATATTAATAGTTGTGATCTGCCAGCCACCATTACCAAATCCTGCCCAAAACCATCCTCCATTCACAAATAAGTTTCTGTCCCAACCACCATCTTCAATACCAAAAATTGTTCTCCATGAACCATCATTAGCAGTTGGAAATACCCATGCCTCCCATGTAGTAATTGGCAATGCGGAATAATTCACATCTAATGTTGTAATGACACAATCATTTACGCCATCAAAATCTAAAGCATTGTTTAAATTCTTTGTTAAGAAATTAGAACCCTGATAAGAGGACGTAAATAGCTGAGCAGAACTGGTTCCATAAATAATTATAAAGAAAAATAAGGAGATGTAAAATTTCATTGTTGTTGTTAAGTCGTTTAAATTATCGCACCCAGTACCAAATATTTGTAGGGCTCTGAACACCTCCGCTCGCCATCCAAGGAGCAGAAGTCCATCCAGCACTCTGAGTGACTAAAGCACCCCACCAGTTTCCACCATTATCGGCATCAGTTGTTAAATAAGCATTGCCAGAATTCGTATAATAAGGCATACGAGGTGCTAAATTAGTTCCGTCATCTGCTTCCGGCCAGGTACCAAATTTTATATTTCTAGTAATGGCTCCAGATGTAATTGTACTTGCATTAGAGGAAGAAGTAAAACTAATATTATTATTCACTGTCCATATACCTCCATAACTACCTCTAGTTTCTGCATCTAACATATATTGAAAACCAGTTGCACTTTTTTTAATAAAATCTGCCCAGCCCACAATTGAATAATTTACAGTTGATGTACTTGTAATATTAGCACTAGTTGTATAAGGGAAGTAATTTGGAGCCGTTTGATTATTTAATTCTTTAGTATTTGCATAAGTCCATCCTGCATTAGTGGAGTTTTTTAATATTAATGTCCAACCTCCACCGTTAGTTGTCATGTCGGCATAAATTTGAAAAGGTGTTCCTGAATTGATATTTGAATTTTTAATCCAATAAATGCCGTCCACAGAATTAGGGTAATCCAATTTAATTTGGTAGGCACTTGTAGATGCTTTAGATGGAGATAACCCATCCATTAAATAAGAATTAACAGGAGTACTATTCTGTGTTCTAAACATATGTCCTTGCGCAGAAATCTGTATTGTAAAAATAATACTCACAAAAAATAAAATAGAATACTTTTTATTCATTAGGATAGGTTCTTTAATTTCTTGATTTTTTTGACACATAATTTAAATTTGAAAAACTTCTTGCATATTTATCGAACCCAATAATAAATTTTAGAAGGAGTTTCCATTAATCCAGAAATCCAGGGCGCAGTTGTATAACCACTGTTAGTCACTAGTGTACCCCACCAATTACCTTGCCCATCATCGGTAGTTAAAAAACCATTACTTGCAGTAGTACGCCATGGCATTCTGGGCTGAATCGAATTGGAGTTGTTGATATCATAGTCATAAGTGTCCCAATTTATATTTCTTGTAACATTTGTCTGAACATTTGTTGTGGAAACAAAGGTATATGCATCATTAGCTGTCCATATTCCACCCCACCTGTTTCTTGCATTTGCTTCCATCATATATTGAAAACCGGAAGTACTTTTTTTAATATAGTCCCCATATTGTACAATAGAATAATTAGTAGAAAGTGATGGAGAGGCTTCGTTTCTTAAAATCGCATTTGCATAAGTCCAACCTGCATTGCCTACATTGGTCATAAGCAAAGTCCAACCTCCCCCATTGGTTGTCATGTCTGCATATATTTGAAAAGGTGTTCCTGAATTAATATTTGCATTTTTAATCCAATACAAACCATCCGTTGAATTTGGGAAGTCTTGTTTTATTTTATAGGCACTTGTTGAAGCTTTTAATGAAGTTAATCCATCCATTAAAACCGAATTAATAGGAGTGCTATTTTGAGTTCTAAACATATGCCCTTGCGCAGCAATTTGTATTGTAAAAACAATACTAATCAATAACAAGAAGATATTTTTATTATAAATCTGCATTAGGGTAGGTTTAATCTTTTCTTGTATTTATTATACAATGCCAATACTTCGTTTGCTGGTAAGGCTCGATTGTAATACAATATCACAGCAACATTGGCATCCATGTTTAGTGAACCATCACTTACCCAACCTATGGTAATTTTGTTATTAGCACTTACAGGGGTATTTGTAGTCATTAGTCCTGACTTATCAAAGACACCATCTACATAAACTGTAGATGTGCCATTAGTACCTCCTGTAAAAGTGCTGGTCACAGTCCAAAATCTTGTAGTTGTTGGTATTGCTCCAGAAATCGTATTCCAAGTAGATGAAGTACCACAAGCCTCTCCTGAAAACCTACCACTGGCTCCAATTGAAATTGCAGCTATGTTGGTTGCATCACAATTTGTTGAATAGGGACCTAGACTCACTAATATCTTGCTAGCACTAACACTATTAGGTTTAAAAATCGCCATCACCGAATAGGCGCCATTACCCTCTCTTAAATTTGTATACCCAGTGGATTGAAAAGATCCTGTATATCCTATTGTTGGCGTAGTTGAAAATACAGAAACCCCATTGTCAATTTTGTAAACGGGTGCAAGGGAACTTGACCACTGAACTTGATTTCCTGAAACAACATCGTTCCAAATTGTTCCATTACCGTCATAGGATTGTTTATTTGTTGCATCTAAATTTAACATGAGTCCATCATTACTTCCTGCCACTCCATATTTATTGATAAGATAGGTTTCGACAAAATTAATTTCTTGTTTATTTAATTCCCTTGGATAAATAATGAATTCAGCCATTTCGAAATTAGATTTCTCTCCCGACCAACCAGGTGTATTAATTCCAATTTGGCTAAAACCAGATGGAGACCCGGGCCCATATTTAGAAACATCAGTACCATTACAACGAGTATAACTATTTTGGTCGGTATATAAAATCCAATCTGTTCCTCCTGCAACAGTTGTTGTTATACCATTCGGTTGATCAGTAATCCAACCATTATGATGAGAAACACCTACATGCTGCATCCAATGACCTGTTAACCAGTTATTTCCCCCTAAATAATCGGTGATAATTCTTTTTTGAAATGCTGCATTTGTACTAGTATACCGCTCCACTACAAAAATGGTGTATTTGCTATTTGCAGTCCAGTTATGATTTGAAAAAGTAGGGAAAACTACTGAAGAAGTTGATAAACCTTGAAGTACCACATTATTTTTTAGCGTTGCGTTCACCACTGTTGAAATTCCACTCATGGTTGCATTGTATCCATTACCTGTTTGATCCGTCCATGTAGTTGGAGTGGCACCACTTGCAAATTCACTCGCCAAATAATGCGCCATCGCTCCTTTTACTGGTAAAGCATTAAATGTTAAAGAACCTCCAGTTGTAAATGTATGGATTGAATAGCCATTCACATACGAATAAACTCCACCTGAAGCCATTTGAGGACCTGGGTATCTTATAATGACAATGCCGTTCGTTCCATTAGCTCCATTTGCTGCACCACCCGCACCCATATTATTTGAATAGTTAAAGCCTGCCGCATTTGTTGCTGTAGTTGCAGCACCTGCAGTTGAAGCAGACGCAACACCATTATTTCCTAAATTGTATATGGTGCCAGATGTGAAAGATGCATTCGCATAATTTCCACCACCACTGCTATTATAATCATTTGTTGCTGAATTTGGATTTTGACCATTACCGCCATAATAACCTCCTCCTCCACCACCGCCACCTCCGCCGTCGCCTGAATAATCTCCACCTGCGCCACCAGTCATCAATACTCCATTTGCGCCATTTGTTTGCGTTCCACCGCCACGAGCAGCTCTTTCATTTGCAATACCTTCACCACCACCACCACCACCTGCACCGCCTCCTGCTACAATATAATAAGTTGCGCCACTATACACTCCTGACCATCCACCACCACCTCCTCCACTGCCCGAATAACCAAAGCCTCCAGCTTTACCCCCAATACCACCACCATTTGTACCAGCCGCACCAGCACCTGCATTTGTTTGATTGGTAGCACCACCACCACCTCCTCCTCCAATGGCAATAGTTAAAACATTACCAGTGAAACTATTAATTTTTGTGTAAACTACGGCACCACTTCCGCCTCCTGTACCAATTTGTCCACCGTCAGCACCACCACCTCCTCCACCAGCGCCCACTGCTAAAACTTCAATAGTACTGAGCGTTTTATTATAACTACTTGCATAGTTCGAAGGCTGGAAGCTAGGCATCATTATTTGTGCATGTAATTGGAACATGCTACAAAGCATCAAGCAAAATAGAAAAGTTTTTTTCATCTTACTTCTTATTGCATATCTCCTCCAGTGATAAACGTATTTGCAACTGGACTTACAATAGTGACTATTGCGTATTGTCCACCTGTTTTATTATAATTTGATCTATTCACTACAGTCACTCCACTAGCACCTACAATAGTTACTGTACCAGCGCCATACTGAACAATCATACAGTTGAATCCCGCTGTTAAACTTGTTGGAATGGTTAACGTAATAGCAGATGCATTGTTCATTGTAATCACTCTTCCATTATCACCTTGAACCAATGAATAAGTTGTTCCTGTTTGTGCATTCACTGCGGCATTCGCACCAGTTAAAGTTCTTGTACTAGCTAATGAAACGGTTGTACCATCATCAGAGATTGCACTTGACGTAATAGCAGTTGCAGAAGAATATTTAGGAATTGCGTTTGTAGTTCCTCCAGAAATAGATGAGCTAGATGCAGCCCAACTTGCTGTTCCATCTGCCGAAGAAGTTAATATATAACCATTCGATGCGCCAGTTGTTAATTTAATACTAGGAGCAGTGATGGTTCCACTTGTATTTACACTCGTTACACTACTATTACCTAATTGAACAGTGTTGCTAGTAGCAACTGTCGCGCCAAAACCTAAAGCAGTTGCATTGGTAAGATTGTTGGTTCCTACATTTGCGGTAGACCCTATTAAAGTATTATTGCTTCCAGTAGTTAATGTCGAACCTGATCCTTTACCTACACCAGTATTATTATCTCCAGTTGTATTTATCAAAGACTGGTTACCAATGGAAGTATTGCTATTCCCAGTTAATAATTCCATCATTGATTCCGCACCTACAGAGGTGTTTCCAGAACCACTAGTTAGTTTATTTAAGTTGGAATATCCAACACTTGTATTATTATCACTTCCTGTTCCAGTATATGCAAATAAGGAATACCAACCAATTGCGGTGTTTCGACCCCCAGTACCTGTACCTAATGCAGATGTTCCAAATGCTGTGTTTTGTGAATTATTACCTGTTCCGCGTCCAACTTTTATACCATTGATAGATGCATCAACATTTAATGTTGTAGTACCTGTAAATGTTTTATTACCTCCAATACTTTGAGTAGTCGTTAAGTCAACAAAACTTGGCGTAGTCCAGGTTGGTGCAAGAGCACCTTGACTTATTAAATATTGACCTGCTGTTCCAGCAGCGGTAAATCCTGTAGTATTTGTAGCTGTTTGATAAGGTATAGCACCTGCAACACCTCCTGTTAAAGAGTTCGCAGATAAACTTTGAGCACTACCATATCCTAATCCAACATTCCAATAATAAGTTGTTCCATCATAATAGAAACTTACAATGTCTCTTGCATTGTTAGTAGTTGATAAAGTGATACCAGATGCAGATCCTAAAACCCTATGTGTACCAGCTGATGGAAGTGCTAAAGTATATGTACTACCAGAAGCAGGCTGTGTAACAATTAATGTACCGCTAGAACCAGCTGGAGGTGTTGTACCAAATGCCAATGTACTATTTGCATTTAAAGTTACACTTGCATTTAAGCCAGACATCGGAGCCCATGTTATTGTTGTACCAGCTGTTAAAGGAACGGGTGAACTTGAATAAACTGGCGCACTGATTGCCCCACTTGTTTTTACTTCTGTAACACTTGTATTACCTAATTGAATCGTATTGCTTGCTGATACAATTGCACCATTACCTATTGCTGTTGCATTGGTTAAGGACCCAGTAGAATTAGACTCAAAACCTAAGAAAGTATTATTGGATCCAGTATTAGCACGTCCTGCTGAATGACCAATTGCGGTATTATTGTTACCACCATTATTTGAATGTAAGGCTTCATGACCAAGGCCAACGTTTTTACTTCCTCTTGTGTTGTATAAGGCAGAATATCCCATTCCTAAGTTTTCAGATCCTTCGTCTAAATAGTTTAAGGTATATTGACCAATTCCAACATTATTTGTGCCTGATGATAAACTTCCTAAAACATTGCCTTGTCCTACTATCACATTGGTTGCATTTGATTTTACAATCAAATCGTTAATTGAATTTGCATTTATATTACCATTCACTTGTAATTTGCTGGTTGGTGCCGCTGTTACTCCAATACCTACATTGCCCCCATTAGGATTTAACAATAAAGAATAATTTGTTGATAAAGCAACTTTATCTGATACTTGAATCCAACCACTTAAAGAACCTATACCCATATCCATTACATCATTACTTGAACCTCCTAAACGAATTGCACCTCCAGATTGAGTTGCGCCAGTTGTTGCGGGTAATGTTCTTGCACCTGAATTCACTACAAATTTATTGCCTCCAGACCCATCTATTGAATTTACAAAAACACTTGTTCCATCATCAAATAATTTACTATTTCCTAATATTGTTGTAGACCCATTAAATTTAGGAATATAACTTGCTGTTCCTGATCCGCCAATGCCTGTTGCAGCAGCAGCCCAAGTTGCTGTATTTGAACCGTTAGTTGTTAATACATAACCATTGGTGCCCGCCACACTCGGATACGTGATTGCTCCTGCTGTGATTGTACCAGATGTTTTAACATTTGTAACTGCTGAATTACCCAACTGAATCGTATTACTAGTCGTTACATTTGCGCCGTTACCTATTGCTGTTGCATTGGTCAAACCATCTGAAGAATTTGCACCATATCCAATTGCAGTTAGATAAGATCCAGTTGCATTAGTTACCAATGTATTATACCCTATAGCAACATTATAATTACCCGTAGTATTAAATCTTAAAGCATAAGCTCCTAATCCAATACTTTGGCTACCTGTAGTATTATACCTAAAAGCTTCCTGTCCCATAGCAATAATATAACTTCCAGATGTATTATCCATTGCTGCATTATTACCAAAAATAAAGTTTTCAGCACCGGAACTATTAGCCTTGAATGTATTACTATTACCGCCTAGTACAATATTAGATGTAATGGAACCAGCTCCTAGTTTAATAGAAGCACCATTTATGGTTGGCGCAGTAATCGATGATGCAGTAAGCATACCACTAGTTTTCACATCTGTAACTGACCCATTACCTAATTGTATGGTATTACTTGTTGTCACAATTGCACCATTACCTATTGCTGTAGCATTTGTCAATCCATCTGCAGAATTTGCGCCATAACCTATAGCGGTGATATTAGTACCTGTAGTGTTAGTTGTCAAAGAATTATCACCAATAGCAACGTTTCTGCTTCCAGTACTGTTATTTCTTAAAGCCCAATAACCCACCCCAACATTATTATTACCAGTTGTATTATACCTGAAACTTCCTGTACCTATTGCTGTTAAATTACTTCCAGTAGAGTTAGCATATCCAACTTCAAAATTACCTAACATTATGTTTGAACTTATTGCACCATTTCCTAAACCAATTTTCAAGCCATTCACAACAATATCATTAGTAAAATTTGCAGCACCATTTACATCTAATTTAAAACTACTTGAAGGGCTTGCTGTATTTATACCAATACTAGTTCCATTGTCAAAAATCAAACTATTCCCTAATATTGTTGTAGACCCATTAAATTTAGGAATATAGTTTGCTGTTCCTGATCCGCCAATGCCTGTTGCAGCAGCAACCCAACTTGCTGTACCATCTGCTGCAGAAGTTAAGACATAACCAGCTGTTGCACCAGTTGTTAATTTTATTTTTGGGGCAGTGATGATACCACTTGTAACCACACTAGTTAAACTGCTATTTCCTAATTGCATAGTATTACTTGTTGAAACAACAGCACCATTACCGATTGCAGTTGCATTCGTTAAATTAACAAGTGAAGCAGTTGCCTTATAACCTAAGAATGTATTATAATCACCTGAGGTATTAAAATAACCAAAGTAATCATCATAACCTGCTTTATAACCAATAGCAGTATTAAATCTGCCTGTATTTTCAAACATACTCATGTGTCCAACTGCAGTATTTTCCTCTGTATTTGTTTTATACATGGATCGATATCCAATCGCAATATTTTCACCAGCAGTTGTTATTGTATTTAATGTTCCGTCTCCAATCGATATATTATTGCCGCCAGTTACAGAAGGTGCTCCAGATCCAATAACAATACTTTTGTTAGTGTTCATTTTTAGACCTACACTATTAAATGTTGTTGCACCCACATCTCCATTCACTTGTAATTTACTTGTTGATGTCGCAGATGCAGTACCAAGACCTATTGCAACGGTTCCACCATTTGGATTAAGATACAATGGATAAGTTGATGCTAAGTTAGCAGCATCACCCGCTTGTATCCATGGTTTACTACTGACAGTTCCAAAATCAATTACAGTGTTATCACCACCTCTAATTCTCAATGCCCCAGCCGATTGATTTGTACCACTTGTTGCAGGAGCTGCGTTTGCACCATCACTTACTAATAACGCGACTCCTCCAGCCAAAGATGTAGAATTTGAGTTAATCATTACACTTGTGCCATCATCAAATAAATTACTATTTGCTA
>Ga0304730_1000267_pt1 | contig 45840 bp, 36 predicted proteins | sample M_130628_MF_Meta_FD_190474 | JGI IMG/M metagenome (GOLD analysis project Ga0304730, IMG submission 190474) | Freshwater microbial communities from Lake Montjoie, Canada to study carbon cycling - M_130628_MF_MetaG (v2) (version 2) | ecosystem: Environmental > Aquatic > Freshwater > Lake | place...
AAAGGCCTCATCATGGAAGCGGTTCTTAGGCACTCCTAGGTCCTGCGCAGCCTGTTTCACGGTCTCTACAAGCGGCCCAGGGCCACAGATGTAGATATCTGAGTCAGAGATCCGGGGGACCAATACTTTAAGCGCCTTGGCATCCATCGGATGTTCCTTACGAGATCCAACTAAATAATGAACCTGAATCGTGCCCCCAGAATTTGCCTCGAAGTAATCAAGCTCTTCTTTCAGAACCAAGTCTTCTTTACGCGATACACGATAAATAACATCCATCTGCACGCCATTCCTAAACTCATCCATCAGCGCACGAATCGGAGTAATTCCAACACCACCACCGACCATCACAATATGCGGACGCGTTGCACGCCCTGCCGTAAAGGCGCCATATGGTCCCTCAACAAACACACGAGTGCCGCGCTTGAGATAAGCCACAGACCGTGAGTGATCACCTAAATCTTTAATCGTCACACGTAAGAAATGTTCAGTGGGTGCTGCTGACAGAGAGTAAGGATGTGACATCAGGAAGTGACCACGAGTTAAGAAGCGCCACCCAAAGAACTGTCCGCCTTCTGCGGCCAACTTCTGCAAGTTGCGCCCCTTCATAATCACTGAGATTACCCCAGGTCCTTCAACAACTACTTTGTCCACCACAAGATTAAGTTGGAGCGAGCGCCACAAAGGAATACCAAAGCGGTAGTAGATAACACAGACCGCCATTGCGACATAGAGAAATGTCCAATACAAACGATTAAGAGGATGGCCCACAAACATCTGACCATTGAGCACCTGGTGCATAAAGGATGCTGCAATAGCAATGTATGTATAGATATGGATAATCCACCATGTCTCATAACTCATCTTTGCTCGAGCCTTCTTATAAGAAGTCACTCCAGCCATCACCATTAATACGAAGCCAGCAAGTGCTGCCCACATCCATGACATTGTGTTCAGCATCCGCCACATCTCAACAGCCAACATCTCGCCATCTTGCCCAGCTGAGGAGACAACAATAAAGAGCACGTGAGCCCCAATCAGATAGAGACTCCAAGGCCCAAGCTTTCGATGCCACGTCACCAATCGATCGTGGCCCACCCCGCGTTCAACCCACGGAATACGAGCAATCAAGAAAATCCCCACCACCGCAAAGAAAGTCCCCGTAAGAGCTGCAAGACGCGACACAGATGCCACCACCGCATAGACGGATGAGATATCACTCTTACGCATCGTCGTCACCTGCAGAGCAAGCGTCAGCCCCAACCCAATACCTAAGAACCAAGACGCCCAATCAACCCCAGCTGATGAGTGCTTCTTAAAGGTAGCCCCAGAACTTTTCATGCCTCAACCATCTCTTACTTTCCTGAGAACCACCTGCATAGAACCCGAGCCAGCACTTAACACTGTGCGATAAAAGATAGACTCACACCATGCGCGCTTTCATCACCGGTGGTGCCGGATTTATTGGTTCTCACCTCGCCGATGCCCTCATCGCCCGCGGCGATAGCGTCACAATCCTCGACAATCTTTCTACGGGGTCGAAGAAGAATATTGCTCACCTCGAAGGGAAGATCACCGTTGTTGAGGGCGATATCCGCAATAAAGAACTCGTCGACAAACTAGTAGCTGAATCCGACACTGTCTTTCACATGGCCGCAGCCCTTGGCGTTAAGAACATCATGGAACACACTATTGAATCCATTGATCGCAACTTCAATGGTTCTGAAGTTGTTCTCCATGCAGCAACCAAGCACAACAAACGCCTTCTCATTGCATCAACTTCTGAGATCTACGGCAAGAACCCCAACCAACCTCTTCACGAGGAATCAGATCGTGTAGTTGGGGCTCCACAAAAGATTCGCTGGACATACTCAGATGCAAAAGCCCTCGAAGAAGCCGTTGCTCACACACTTCACAAGACCCACGGCCTCAAAGTCACGACAGTCCGCTTCTTTAACACTGTCGGACCACGCCAAACCGGTCAATACGGAATGGTCGTTCCACGCTTTATCCAAGCCGCCCTTAAGAACGAAGACATCGTTATCTACGACGATGGCAGCCAATCCCGCGTCTTCTGCCACGTCGACGATGCTGTGAAAGCTGTCCTAACCATCGTTGATACAGATTCCACTGTCGGCGAATACTTCAACGTTGGCGGCGTTGGTGAAGTAACCATCAAGCAACTTGCTGAGAAAACTATTGAGCGCACAAAATCATCATCGCAAATTAAATTCATTCCTTACACCGAGGCCTACCCTGCAGGTTTTGAAGATATGCAACGCAGGGTCCCAGATATCACCAAGATCAAGAAGGTAATCGGTTGGTCTCCAAATCACACTCTCGATTCAATTATCGATAGCGTTGCAGCAAGCTTTTCTTAAAGACCTTTAGCTCCAGGAACTTTGCCTGTTGTATCAAATATGTAAGGCGCGCTACCCAAAATATCTTGCACTTTCACATCATCATGTTTGGTAACCACTACAGCGATGTCGGCACCAGACAGAGGTGCAGAGTTCTCTCCATGCCAGCTACCCACTACATTGTCGTGCCAAGAGACAACTGCGCCACGATCACGCAAATGCATGATAATTAACTCTGCTGCAGTCTCACGTACATCAGCGACGTTCGGCTTATATGCAACACCAACTACAAGAACGCTCTTTCCCTGCAGATTTCCCTCGTTATCTGCTTGAACACGATCAACGATGTACTCAGACATCTCCAGGTTCACTTCATTCGCACGACGAATAAATGTCGCAGGAGCACCGTTCTCCTCAGCGACCGCAGCCAAATACGTTGGATCTACCGGGATACAGTGCCCGCCTACACCTGCGCTAGGGGTGAACTTCATAAACCCATATGGCTTTGTGTTGGCTGCATCTAAAGTCTCGTACACGCTGATCCCGAGAGAATGTGCAATCTGGGCAAACTCATTAACTAGCGCAATATTCACTTGGCGGAAAGTATTCTCAAAAAGTTTGGCTGCCTCAGCAACTTCGGGGGATGAGACTTCGACTAACTCATCGCAGAATTTTGAGTAGAACTCTCGAGTCTTCTTAGATGCTTCGGGAGTCAATCCTGCAAAGAGCCGCGGGGTGTTCTTCTGATTGAAGTCGCCTCGACCTGGATCTACTCGTTCGGGGGAAATTGCATACAAATGTTCAATCATGGGAGTTGAGTACTTTTCAATTGCGGGTTTAATGTAGTTACGTAGTGTTCCAGGGAAAGATGTCGATTCATTAATAACCAGTACCGGGGACTTGATGTTCTCGCCAATTGTTTTACAGGCCGCCTCAATGAAACTTAAATCAGGCTTACGATCGCTGGTTAGTGGCGTCGGCACCGCAATAACAACCATGTCAACATTGGCAATGTCCGTTCCATTGTTTGTTGCGCGATATCGACCTGCTTTAATCCAACTCATTAAAACTGAACTTTCAACACCTTCAATGTGAGAGATGCCCTTATTCAGTTGCTCCACAATCTTTGCATTGTTGTCGAACCCAACAACATCAAAGTACTCAGCAGCAAAGGCTGAGATAGTTAATCCAACATAGCCCTGCCCAATAATCGCAACTTGCATTTATGGCGCAGTCACATCTGGATTTAATGGATCCAAACGCTTCATATTTTCCACCGCTAGGGATTTTTCAAGATCGGTAGAGTTACGTAAAAAGTAAAGAATTCTCCAGAGGTCGTATGCGTTCGGGTTCCATTGGGTTGCTTCGAGTGCATACTTATGGCTAAGTTCCGGAAGATTGTTCTGTTCGAGACTTTGAATATTTGTAAGATATCTCATTGAAGTTTGCGGGTTGAAGTATCCTGGAATCATTGTTGCTTCAATATTTTGAACAGACCGAGAAACCTGTGCACTTCTCCACTTAGTGTCAGAGACTAAAGGTGGAAGCGCTAAAATAAGGCCCACCAGACCAAACGCAGCTGCAAGTAAGACGCTCTTCGAGTGTTGAGTGGCATCCTTAGTTGAATTCCTCCCAGGGCCTGCTTCGTTCTCTTTATCTGATCTAGTTTCCCGCTCGTATGCGATTGCAGCGCCGGTAAGAATCCACCCCCAAATAGCTAACCCAATCTGATTAATACTAATTATTGACTGAAGTTGATATCCCACCCAAAGTGTTGTCAGGCATACCAAAATCGGGTCGTACTTCTTGGATCGCCTAATTGCTTTGACTAGTGCCATTCCTCCTAAAGCCATAATAATCAAATAGCTGATAAAGAGTGGCCAACCACCAAATGCGAACATATCAAGAGGAACATTATGAGAGGCATTCACAACCGTATTTATCCCCGGAAGTGTTAGCGCATGAATATCTCGCGCTCTTCTGTACCAGTCCCCAAATGAATCCATTCCCACACCAGTAAAGGGGTGTGATTGGCCAGTGTTCCAACCTGCGAGCCAATATTGTCCACGTAATGACACAGAGGTTTTATATATTATTGAAGTTAATGGTCCGATTTGAAGAGCACCTAAAAATGCAAAAAATCCAATTACTGCAGTTCCTGCTGAATAAAGCGCAACAATCAAAGTGCTAAATCTTGAACGGAGATAGAAGAGACCGACGATCGCCACACCTGCTGCACCCACCACTCGTCCTTGAATTGCATGTGAGTTGACTATCTCAAATGCTGTAATTGGAAGCACTGCAATCATCGAGTATTTAAATTGCTTCGAACTATAACTGGATACTCCATATGCTAAATATCCTGCTATGAACATTCCTAGAAATGCCCCTATGAAGTTCGGATTTCCCAAAGTTCCAAGGATGTTTCCATAGGGATTACTCCACCCAATGAAATCGCCAAATGAAATTACCCAAAGACAATAGATTATGTTTACGATACCGGCGAAGAAGAATCCAAATATAACTTTCTTAAAACTTGCAATCTGGCTTAATCCCGTGGAGGCTAAGAAGATCAGAACGAGAAATAGGTATGCCAAGTAACCATTGTTCCTGCCATAAGCGCCATACATCTCTTGACTGAACGGTGAATTTCCAGCGACTACGCTCACTAGCCCAAACACTAGAAAGAGAATGGACACAATCCAAACAATCTTTTCTCTCTTAAACTGCGTTCTAATTGAACTCGTAAAAAGAATTCCGACTGCCGCAAAAGAGGCGATGCCTAGGCTCAAAAATTTAGGAACATTGACAGGATCCGTGACCGACCCGCTGATGATAAAGATGGTAGTAAATGCAGCTCCGAAGGCAATAACTCTGGAGAGCAACTTCTCGCTTGAATTAGTAAGCATGTCCCAATCTTAACTATAGAAAGGCCGAATCCCGGCTCCCCCGAAGGGAAACCGGGATTCGGTTCTGATCTTTTCAGTTAAAGGGGGCTAATTAAGCCTTGACCTTCTTCTGGATCTTGATGACTAGGTTAGTCAATGATGTGATCTGAGCCTTGAGGCTTGCGACCAACTTAGCAACAGTTGCTGAAAGTGCTGCAACTGCATCTGATGCATCCTGAGCTGCAGCTGTTGCTGCATCTGCTGCATCTGCTGCTGCAAGAGCTGCATCTGTAGCTGCATTAGCTGCATCTGTTGCTTCGTTAGCTGCATCTGTAGCTGCATCAACTGATGCGTTAACTACATCTGCTGAAGCTGTGACTGTAACCTGACCCGCTAGAGGAAGAGCTGTTCCGCCCTTAGCAGTAAGTGTCACAGTTCCTGAAGCTTGTGGCATGAAGACCACGATTGAGTAGCTTCCAGCTGTCTTATCAGTTCCTGCGTAAGCTTCTGTCGAAATTGATGTTCCGTTTGCAAGCACTGTTGCAGTTGTGGTTCCAGCAATTGTTAGAGCTGTATTTGCAGTGATTCCCGCTGATGATGACGCAAGCAATGCCGCTGCTGAAACTGCAGGAATCAAGTTTCCTGAAGCGTCAACTGGAGTAACAGTAACAACTGCCTTTTCTCCTGGTGCATAAGTTGCCTTATCAAACGCAAGCTTTACTGTCGCAGCTGTAGCAGCTGAGACTGTTACTGAGACAGCATCTGAATTGACTGTTGAAAGCGTTGGGTCAGCCTTGATGCCGACCTTGAAGCTTGCAGTTCCAGTTGTCTTAGTTGTGAGTGGGCACCACTGCACTGTCTTATCTGATTTAGCAACGCAAGCTACTGCCGCGTCAATTGCTCCACTAACAAGTGCATCTGCTGCTGCAACTGGGTAGATATAAAGAGCACCTGTCCAGTTTGTGCCATTTGAATCTACAGCTGTAACTGCAACTGCTGAATCGTTAGTACCAACAACCAAACGAGGTGTCAATACAGAAGCTGTGATTGTCTTTGGATCCTTAGCATAGAAGTTAAGGCTCTTTGTGTATGTAACACCAAGAACTCCAGAGGTAATCGCGATAGAAGAAGTACCCGCTGTACCATCTGGGCGAATTACGAATTGGTAATCGCCACCAGTTACAGAGATCTTCGATAGAGTCTTTCCACACGTTCCAACTGTTGGAGCGGTTCCCAAGCCAGTTGAAGTACAAATCACGCCAGCACCTGTGACGGTTGCTGTGAGTGAATCTTCAGCTGTTGTATAGCCAGCAGCTGCGTTGCGGTTACCTACGAAAATGTAACCCGCTGCTGTTGTGCTTGCAGTCGCGACTGCAGAGATAACATCGTCTGAAGCTGACTTAGCCGTGTTTGCAGTCTTACCTGCTGAGTAAAGGTTTGCAAATGAAGTTACAGCACTTGGTGTCTTTGAGTCAGCCGCTGCTGCTGCAATCGTGATTGTGATTGCTTTTGTTTGTGTAAGAGTATTGTCAAGAACACCAGCGGTGTAACCTTGAGCAATAATCAAGTAGTTATAAGTTCCAGCCTTACGTGTTGCGGCTGTAGTTGAATCTAAGTAGATTGCAAACTTCGCACTCAATACGTTAGTTGCAGCAACTGACTCAGTGATACCAGTGCTAACAGTTACTGAATCTGCTGCAGCTGATGAGTATGCGCGGATTATTCCGTTAGTCGCAAGCTTTCCTGTTTGAGCTGATGCTGAATCAAGGAATGTCAGGACTGGGTATACAGTTGAACCCGTTGGGTTTGTTCCAGTTGCAATAAATTGAACTGAAATTGTATCCGTACCTGTGAAGAGTGAAGTTACAGTGAACTGCGCAGCTGTTACTGTTTCAGCGCCTGTATTGGCTGTTGAATCAAGAGCAGCTGTACCTTCCTGAACTGTAGCGATCGTAATAGCACCTGGTACTGCAGATGATGGTGCAACAGAGAGAACTCCGAGGCCCAACGCAGCAACAGCTACAAGCGCGATGCGCTTGAATGTTGTCTTTGTAGACATTTGTTTCCTTTCGATAGTCGATCTACGGAATTTCCGTAGGTCGGCTTGGAATTGATTTCTCAACTCCTCTCGATTCATCGCACGTGCTGATGAATCAAATTCTCCACCGTGTATCCGGACGCGGTGAAGAAACTTATTTAATTACGCTCCGGGTACTAATACCGCCTGAGCTAAAATTTGGGTCTTGCTCGCGTTGAGCAAGAGACGAGACGTGATCGTCTTAGGTGCGCCAACAAGGTCGTACCCGCGGTCGCCCACGGGGATTACGAACTCTGAAGTTGGGGTAGAGACTAGGGAAATTGTAACGGTCATAAGGTACTGGCCATTGGACATACGCTCAAAATCCACGCTCGTGGCGTCAGCGTTAGCTACCGCCCAAGAGCCCTTCATGCCGAGTGCCACGTAACTAACCTCATACTTTGTGCCGTTGCCATCGACTGTGATGATCTGATCGATCATCACATTTGGTCCACCCCCAGATGTGATGGCCTGGGTGGCCAAAATTGTGCCTTCTTCAGTCGCAATCGGAGTATTGCGGTTTACGCGAATCTTCCCGATTGGACCATTTTCACCTGCTACGGTGAATCCTGTTGGGACGCCCTCATTATCAAGACCAGGCCAGTAGGCCTTAGCGCTTTTTACGTATACGCCAGAGACCATCGTTGATGACTTCTTAGCTGGCATGGAAAGGGATGGAGCGGGTGATGGTGAATCAGTTAAAGCAGATCCGGCTGTAGCACCTGATGAATCATTAGTTGAAACCGTAGGAAGTACACCTTCGCGGCCAGTCATTGAGTTAAAACCAAGGAAGGCTGTGACTACTAAAAGTAAGGAGAGAGCGACCTTTGAAGACTTAGAAGCAAGCTCAGCTGCCTTCTTATAGGTGGTTGAAAGAAGGTCGAGTGCTGTAAGACCGCGCTCTTCATCGATAACAAGCTCTGAAAGTACGCGGCGAAGAGATGTGCGAGCGCGAGAAACAGTGTGGCGCACTGCAGATTCCTTGATTCCAAGCTCTGCTGCAATCTCTGAAGTTGAACGACCTTCCATCTCCCACATAACAAGCGCTGCGCGCTCAGCAGGTGAAAGTAGAGCCAAGGCTTGGCGAATAATCGCTGCATCCTCTGCCTGTGTAAGAACTTCTGAGTGATCACCATTTACCTGCCACGCAGCTTCTACTTCAGCCTGGGCATCATCTAAAACCACAAGGTTTGGTCGGCGCCCTTCCATGCGGAAGTAGTCGATGCAAAGGTTTTCGATGGTGCGGTGTAGATAAGAAAGTGCATGCTCTGTTGATTCAAGCTCAGGGGCTGCAAGCATGAACTTAATTAGTGAGTCTTGGGTGATCTCTTCAGCCTTAGCTGAATCCTTTAATACGCGATTGGCATGCGAGAGAAGCTCTGAACGGTGCTCAGTGTAAAAAGCCCCCAGTTCAGCAACTGTCCATACGCTAAGTGCCACTTTATTAATCCTTCATTAACCGGTTTTGTCCTGCAGAGCCAACCGTCGCCGCCTCTATCTGCTACTACGAATCTGAGTGTAGTTTGTAGTGGGAAGGGGACAAAACGGACATTTGACCTTCTAGCGGCAATTACCGTTACCTTAGGTTCATGCATGTAAATATTTCCATACTGCCAAGCGGCCTTTCAAGGAAATTCCAGAGAGTATTTAGAGAGAACCTATTTCAAGGGTTTCATTCACGCTCAGGAAATGGGTCAGACCTTAGTCAAACAAAGGAAATCCAAGACGAACTGCCAGCAATTTTAGATGGATATGGGATTAAGTCTATGTTGGACGTTCCCTGTGGGGATCTCCACTGGATGTCAAAAGTCGCTTTCGCCGATGTTCATTACACCGGGGCCGACATCGTGGGCGAATTAATTAGAGAGTTGAATGCTTCAAAAGAGAATTCGGGAAAGAGCTTTATTTTGCTCGATATCACGAAGACTACTCCCGGTACATACGATGCCATTTTCTGCAGAGATTTATTCGTTCATCTAAACACTCACCAAGTGATAAATTCCATAAGAAACATTAAGAAGAGTAACTCCAAGTATTTGATTACAACGACTTTCACGGGTAATCGTGTTTATAAGAATCTACCGTTAGTTTCAAGAGGGATAGCGTGGCGACCAGTTAATTTGCAACTCAAGCCGTTTCACTTCCCTGAACCAGACTTTATTCTGAATGAGAAATGCACCGAGGGGGATGGGGCATTTTCAGATAAGTCACTTGGAATTTGGGAAGTAAGAAAGCTCCCAAACCTTTAATTCAAGATTTTTGAGAGGTGACTACAACCCCATAAGATTCGCCTGTTTTTCAAAATCGGGGACTTCCTTTTTAACCTTTTCAATTGAACCGTATGCAATCAATTCACCATCTGCAAGGTAAGCAATTTTATCAGCGGTCCTTAGGGTGGAAAGCCTGTGTGCAATTAAGATGACAGTCACCTCGCCCCGCAATTCTTGGATTGCCTGAGAAATCTCTGCCTCCAAATTTCCGTCTAGGGAACTTGTTGCTTCATCTAATACAAGCAATTTGGGTGAAGTAAAAAGTGCGCGAGCAATACCGAGTCGCTGTCTTTGGCCACCGCTCAATCGAGTGCCGCTGTCCCCAACCTGGGTTTCTAGGCCGTCTGGAAGAGATGAAATGAAGTCTTTCAGTTGTGCAACTTCAAGTGCTTTCCAGATAAAGTCATCATCTTCCGCGTTAGGTGGATACCCTAGCGTCACATTGTTTCTCACAGATCCTTCAACCATTGAAACATCTTGAGGCACATATGAAATACCACCTGGCCATTTGTTGACAGCACTTATCGGATCAAGACCTCCAATTTGAACTGCTCCCTCATTGGGAATCAACACACCTAAAACTAAATCGATTAGGGTTGTTTTCCCAGCACCTGAACCTCCAACAATGCCAGTGACACTTCCTGGCGTAAAATACAGAGAAATTGACTTTATGGCTTCCTGTTTACCGTCAGGGTACCCAAAGGAAACATTCCGTAACTCAACACTCGGTACAAAGCCGGAGTAGTTTCGTGTAAGCGCGGTGTCGGTATCCGAGTCTTGCGAACTCTCGTCAAGTTCGGAAATCCATTTCAAAGTCTTTTCCGCACTGCCCATGCTCGCCCGAAGCTGTAAAAGAGATTGCTGCATTCGTAAGATGGCGGGAGCTAATCTTGTACCTGCCGCCAAGAAAACCGCAAGAGTAGCGGCAGCGCGCGACGCATCGAGAAGCATAAATTGCGCTGCCCCTAGGATGAAGGTTCCAATCAGAACTCCCGACTCAATAGAATATTTGCTTACATGCGGGAGAAATTGGAGTTCAGCTTCAACTCTCGAAAGTGCATATCGTGACTTTCTCAATTCCGCTGCGTAATACTTCTTTCGGCCCCGGACGCTTAACTCTCGAAAAGAATTCAAGGTTTCAATAATTTTTTGGTTACTAAGGATTGTTAGCGAGTATGAATCTACCCCTAAGGATTGAGATTTCCCGGTAAGGATTTTATTGAGCATTAAACTAAGTACAAACAACAATATAAACGAACAAAGTGCGATAACTGGATTGATTACAATTAGGCCAAAGAACATAATTAGCAGTAAAGCCGCGTCTGAGGTAAGCGAGACTGCTGATCCAATGATTCCGAGAGAAACTTCACGAACGCCTGTGGTTGTTGTAAAAAGAATATCTTGCTTAGATGTAGATTGAATTCGAAGAATTGAACTCCCAAGAATCTTCTCTAACAGGAGTGAGGAAATCTCCGCGCCACGCCTGCTTAAGAAGTGAAGAGTTCTTCGTTGAAGTATGATGGAAAAAACTGTTCTCAACACAAGAATTGAAACAGCAGCAACGCCCAAAATGGCGACTTGACTTTGAAAGGAAAAATTCTCCAAATTTAAGATTCTTAAGAAATACGAAACGCGGTCACCTGGGCCTTGTGATTGGACTCCTCTGACAGCCAATGCTCCAATCGCCCCAATAAGGGCAACTCCCACTAAATCAAGAAGACCAAGGGCGACTTGCAGGATCACAATTAGCTTAAATCTTCTTCTAGAAGTGACCGGAATAATCACTAAGGCTGATTTAACGGCAATTAAAGTTGATACTCGAGACTTTTGATTTCGAGACTTACTCCTTGGCCATTTGGAAGTATGCATGTTTAACATTTTTATCTTTCACTAATGCTTGGCTTCACCAAAATGCGACCAGCAGAATCTATAGGAAATAGCAGGGGTGTGAAATCGTGTTGGCTAAAAAATTCTTCGGTTGCTCTTCGTGATCCTTCCCAATCGCCATAATCATCAATTATGAGCACGCCACCAGGTGAAAGTCTAGAGTAAAGCGTTTCAAGCTCTATCTTCGTCGACTTATACCAATCCGTATCCAATCTCAACAGCGCGATTGACTCAGGTAAGTTGGAATCAATAAGCAATGTTTCTGTCACATCCCCAACGACGAATACGCATTTATTTGTGTCAACGCCTACTTCGATCAGATTCTTCATAACCTGATCTTGGTTTGCTCTACACCATTCCGAAGTTCCATCCGCATTGACTTTAGTTTCCCACTCAATCAGGGCCAGTTCCGAGTCTTCTATGGTTGGTCTCGTCATCCCCTCGAAAGTGTCATAGAGCCAATATTTCCTTGATTCAGGTTTGGTATCTAGTTTCGCTGCCGCGGCGATACTTCCTCCCGCCCAAACTCCACACTCGACAAAGTCGCCTCCAATTGAATTTGAATTGATGTATCTGACGGCTATGGCAATTGCTTGAAGCCTATTCCAAGAGGTCATTGTTATGGGTTTGACCATTTGCAAGGTCGCTATCTCCGAATCATTGAGCTCGACCCAGTGAGCGTCTTGCGCATGCACTATTTTGAGACCACTTCTGATTAACATTTTTCGCAAAATAGTCGAAAGAATTCTCATGCTCTAAGCATAGCCAATTTGACTTGCCTTCTGTCATCTTTCTGCGACTAACAATTATTCTTACGAGAGTCTTTCCCGCCATTTAATCATCACTGTTAAGGCTATTTTCTGATGCCACTCCAGAAGTGAAACTGTGGGAGGGTGGACTGAATGAACTTCGCTACACGAATTGAGGTGTCCCCAATTAAGTAATCAGCTGGTATCGAAGTGTGAGAATCAACCTTGAGTGTGAATCTGACTGCGGATTCAACATCTAACGCATCGATACCTGCAAGAATAATTGTGCCCGCTTCGATTGCTTCAGGTCTTTCGATAGAATTTCTGATTGTCAATGCCCTGAAGCCTAGAATTGCAGACTCTTCGCTCACTGATCCGCTATCTGAAATAACAACTTTTGCATCTACCTGGAGTCTCAGGTAGTCAGAGAATCCGAAGGGGTCGCAGAAGATGAATCCATTGGGAAATTCAAATGAAATGTTACTTAACTTATCTCTGAGTCTGGGATGAGTCGAAATAACAATTGGCAAGCCAAAATCAGCTAAGACTTTCTTTAGAGAATCAAGAAGATTTCTAAGTCTTACCGGGTCATCGATATTTTCCTGGCGGTGTGCGCTTACTAAGATAAAACCGTCTTTTGAAACTTGCAATTGTTTCAAAATCTGAGATTCATCTATTTTGGATTTTTGTGAATTGATGACCTCTCTCAATGGTGAACCAATCACAGAAATTGTGCGTGGATGCAATCCTTCGCGGATAAGATTTGACCTTCCATGTTCTGTGTATGCCAAATTAAAGTCTGCTGTGTGGTCAACAATTTTTCTGTTAATCTCTTCAGGGACATTTTGATCAAAACTTCGGTTGCCAGCTTCAAGGTGGTACACAGGAATTCTCATTCTTTTCGCTACTATAGAAGCGAGGGCGGTGTTTGTGTCTCCTAAAATCACTACAGCATCAGGCCTATTTGTCTCAAATTCAATTTCAATTTTTGGAAATAGTTCAGATACAAAGGCACCAAAACTCTTTGCTTTGCTGTCTAAGGTCTGATCGGGTTGCCTTAGGTTCAAATCTTGAAAAAAAACTGAACTCAAATTTGAGTCAAAATTTTGCCCAGAATGAATAACTCTATGCTGAAAAACCTGATCAAACAGTTTTATGCAGCTAGACATCCGAATTATCTCTGGGCGAGTTCCCAGTATAGTTGTTACCCGTAACATCAAGAAATTCCTTTTTCAGAGAGATACTTGATAAATTCGGGCAATATCAACAAAATTTCAGCAACTTGTTCTGCATTTAACTGCTGAGTATTTCTCGAGTTGAAATTCGATGGGACGCTGTCTTTGTTTTGCCCCTTGTCGAAATATATTTCATAGTCGAGTGACCTTGCGTCGAGTGGAACTCGGAAATAATCTCCCATATCCACACTCCTCATGCTTTCTTCGGTTCCTAGTAGGACTTCATCTTTCTTTTCGCCATGACGTATCCCGATATTCTGAACCTTTGCTTTCTTCTGCCCGAGTGCAATGACGATCCCGTCTATCAGATCTTGGACTGTGCATCCGGGTGCTTTTCTCACGAATAAATCGCCAGTGTTCGCATGTTCAAATGCAAAGTTTACTAAATCAACTGAATCTTCTAACGACATTAAAAAGCGGGTCATGTCAGGGTCTGTTACGGTTACTGGGCTCCCTGCCAAAATTTGGTCTACAAAAAGTGGAATTACCGACCCTCTCGACATCATCACATTGCCATAACGTGTTACAGCAATTCGAGTCCGACAATCTTGGTTGTCCCTCGCAAACGAAAAGGCAATTTTTTCCATCATGGCTTTTGAAATGCCCATTGAGTTTATTGGGTATGCAGCTTTGTCGGTACTTAAGCATACTAAGCCTTCAATTTCATTATTAAATGCAGAGGTAATCACATTGTGACTACCGTTTATGTTGGTAGCCACTGCTTGCATGGGGAAAAACTCACAGGATGGAACCTGTTTCAATGCTGCGGCATGAAACAGAAAATCGGTGTTCTTAACAACATTATTGACGCTTCCAAAGTCGCGAGTATCTCCAAGGAAAAAACGGAGTCGCTCATCCTTGAATTTTCTTCGCATTTGGTCCTGCTTATTCTCATCTCTGCTAAATATGCGAATTTCCCTCGCGTCGGTATTCAAAAGCGCGGCGGCGAGAGTCGAGCCAAAGGATCCCGTGCCCCCTGTAATAGTTACGACTTTGCCATCAATAAAACTCGACATTAGATGCCCTTACCTTTCAACCATTGCGCGTACTCAACAACCATCTCGGAAATCTGTGGTGGTACATGGTAACCGGCATTTCTCCAAAAATGCTGGTTTAATTCCGGATTCACAGTGGTAAGAGTTCTGTCAATGCTGTCAGGTGCAGTAAAAGGTGAAATATTGAGATCGCTTCTCGAGAAGGCTTGGCAAAATTCGCCTAAAAGCTCATATTTTGAAACGTTGCCAGTTGGAATTAAATGATGTGTGCCATTCACGAATCCCCCCTCGCCCAAAATTCCACTGACTACTTTCGCAAAATGAAAGGTAGTAACTCCGTTCCATAGATGATTCGTGTACCCATGGACCGACTCGCCTTTTTTCTTTGAAAGCAGCCAACTAAGTATCGAGTGCTTAGTTTTTGACTCTTGGCCGACTATTGAAGTGCGTAAATTCAAAAAATTCTTACTCTCAACTTCACCGAGGCTCTTGGTTTTTCCGTAAACATCTGCAGGATTGTGTAAACTTTTTTCTGAATACCCACCAACGACTCCATCGTAAACACAATCAGTTGCGATCTGAATTACATTAAAGTTGTATCCCAATGCTAAGTCGTTTAGTAAATGTGGGAAAATGGAATTTACATAAATTGATTCTTTGATACTCAATGAGTCCAAAATGGGTGTCTTTTGTTTAATTACTCCCGCGCAATTGACGACAAAATCTATTGTGGCCAGGTCAATAACTTTTTCTAGTGAATCGGCAGATTTGGCATCGAAATCAATAAAATCTGACCTTTCGCCTTTGGGCTGCAGGCCTCTTGAGGACCCGAAAACTGTAAAACCTTGCTCAGTTAGGACCCTTATAACTGTATGTCCTAGCATTCCAGTTGCGCCAAGTACTAAGATTTTCTTCATATGACGACTATATCAGCGTATGAAGAGAATAATATGGAAGAAGAAAATTCGATTCCGGTATTTTCAATCATAACCCCTGTCTACAACGGTCACGAATACATCCGCGAAACTATCGAATCCGTTATTGATATGACAGCAAACTTCAACGTTGAATATATTGTTGTTGACGATGGGTCAACGGACGATACTCCCTTAATTCTCAATGACTACAAAACTAGAATAAGAGTAATTAGTCAGAATAATTTCGGCGAATCGCATGCCGTCAACATTGGCCTAAATGCAGCGCACGGAAAAATAGCGTTGATTGTTTCAGACGATGATCCTCTGTTTACTGATGAATTGTTTCAAGATGTTGAACAACTATTCTCAGCCAACCCAAATCTCGTCTGTTTGTATAGCGACTGGCGAATAATCGATCAGCTGGGTTCCGTAGTTGAGAATCAATTAATACCTGATTACAGTGAATATGAAATGATTGGAAAAAACAGAGTGCTTCCTGGGCCGGGAGCATTCTTTAGAATCTCAACTGCAAGAAACATAGGCGGTAGGAATCCAAAACGAGTTTTTACCGGAGACTATGACTTTTGGTTACGGTTAAGTCGCCAGGGAGATTTCGTGCATCGCTCAAAAATTCTTGCACAATGGCGAAGCCACCCAGATTCGACCTCAATTAGTCAAAGAGGCTCACGAATGGCCGAGGAACGTATTGCAGTTATGAGAGATTTTATCTCGTCTAATAGTATCGAGGAAAGCCTTGCTCGAATGGCGTTATCGAATTCATACTACCTTGCCGCAAGACTTTGCTTCTTTGACAAGACCGTAAAAGGAAGAACTTTCTTAATCAAGTCCATTATTGAAAAAAGAGGCTTACCAAATTTACTCAAAATCCATGAAGCTTTATTCATTGTTAGCTCTCCATTTTCAAATTCTATTTTTGAACTAATCAGAAGACTCCAAAGAGGGCGGATTACATGAGAATTTTGGTTATTGGTCTTTTTGATAGCGTTCATTTCGCAAGGTGGCTCAGCCAGTTTGAGAATTCAAATTGCAAGATTTGGATTTTTCCGTCTAAAAAATTTAAGCATCTTCACCCTGATTTGATTTCACTCTTGTGGAAAAACGGGTCTAACCTTACATGCCCTGAGTTAAATTCTAAATTTTATTTTCCGTTCTATGGTTATATCGATTTTATGTTTCAAAAAATTGGGTACAGGTTTAAGAGCTACTCAAGATCTTCACGACTGATTAGAGTACTTTCCGGCGAGAGTTTTGACATTATTCATGCAATCGAAATTCAAGGTGCAGGTTACTTGCTCGACTCCATATCAAAAGAAATTAGTAAAGATGTAAAATCAATAGTGACCAACTATGGAAGTGACATTGCATTTTTTGAGCATGATTTAGACCACCAACTAAGAATTAGAAGTTTGCTCTCGTGGATCCAATATTACTCTGCTGAATGTAAGCGAGACTATGCGCTTGCCACCAAACACGGGTTTAAAGGAATCTTTCTTCCATGTATTCCTAATGCAGGAGGATTTCCAATGAAGTTACTAGAAACCCAAAAGATGCTTGCTTCTGAAAGAGACTTAATATTGGTTAAATCTATCGGTGGAACTTTTGGGATGGGTGGAGTCGCAATTCAAGCTGTCTCAGAATTCATACACTCGCATCCAGAGTTTGAGGTCTTTTTTTACGCGGTAACTCCCGATTTACTAAATGAAATAGATCTACTAAAAAGGCAGTTTCCTGGTCGAGTTGATTTTTCTCTCAGAAGCAAGGGGCTTTCTCGACCAGATTTGTTAGAGAAATTTTCAAAAGCGCGTGTGTATATTGGTTGCTCAGCAAGCGATGGGATCAGTACGAGCTTTTTAGAGGCAATAGTCCAGGGTGCATATCCAATTCAAACAAACACTTCTTGTGCTGGCGAATGGGTTGACAAGGGGTTTGCCGCGAGCACACCTAATCCAAGTGCATCTGAGATTTTAACTGAATTGACTCGCACGCTTTCGCCAAACTTTGTCAACTCGGCCCAAGAAAAGAATATGAAACTAGCTATGGAGTACTTAGCGTTTGACTTAGTGCAAGCCACCGCAAAAAGTTTTTACCATTTAAATTGATTTTTGAAGTTTACGAGCTTGGCAAAGATGGGCGTAGGGATACTGTACTTCAAGGTTATGACCCAAAAATTGGGAAATAACATGACTGCAGGTCTATTCTGAATAACCCTCAAAACCTTTAACTTTCTTGGAATGCTAAGGTCTTTCATTGATAGTTTCAAGGAATCAATATAGGCATTCGACATAGCAATGGACGATAAAAGTTTGCCTACATTATAGTTATGAATAAAGGCTGCTGTAATTGCAATTCTTTCTTTCGCTAGAGCTTCTCCACTCCCGGAGACACTCGTTGAGCCGACATGATGCCGCCAAGTTGCCAAAATCTTTGGAATTTGCATAATTTTGCCACGTCGAGAGAGCCTAAGCCAAAAATCATAGTCAGGCATAAATTTGTAATTCGCGTTCCATCCACCGATTTCCAGAGCCTTGTCCAACCTAAAGAAACTGCCTGGGCCGAGCAGGCAATTCCCTCTACCGATCAAGTTCAGATCCGAAAAAACCGGCGGTTGAATTGTGGTCAGAAGCTCACCCTTTGCGTCTATCACTGACCACCAAGGGTAGGTCGCGACAATTTCTGAATCCTTAGAGAAATATTCAATTGAACATTCAAATATGCAGGGGTTCGTAATTGGATCATCTGCATTCACAATCATGCATAATTCTCCATTAGCCACACGCAAGGCGTTGTTGATTGCGGATGACTGCCCTTGATTTTCTTGGCTAAGTAAAATTATCTGATTTTTGTAGCCCTCCAAAATCGACAAACTTCCATCAGTCGACCCATCATCCACAACGATATACTCAAAATCTTTATCCGCTAGGTTCGCGAGTACAGAATCGACCGTACTGGCTAGATATTTCTCCCCATTGAAAACAGGAGTAATGACAGTTAGCTTCATAGTGGACCCAATCTACGCTTAAACCGCAAAAATCTCTCTCGAACGGTCACGTTCCGCATTGGTGCAATTGGAGATGGTACTGTCGCAGTCCATTCCTTAGAGAGAGCTGGCTTTCTTGACACAGATACATCCGAGCGCGGAAGTGGACCCATCTGTCGTTCTGGGAGCGGGTACTCGAATTTGGCATGCAGCCCAGATTCGTGAGGGTGTTGAAATAGGTAAAAATTGCAACATCGGACGAATGGCCTATATCGGGCCAAACGTAAAGATTGGGAATAATGTCAAAATTCAAAATTTCGCGCTGATTTACAATCCTTGTAATCTTGAAGATGGCGTATTTATAGGTCCAAATGTTGTAATCACAAACGATAAGTATCCGAGAGCGGTTAATTCTGACGGTTCACTCAAATCGGAAAACGATTGGCAGCCTGTCGGCGTTAATATTCGCAAAGGTGCATCGATTGGGGCAGGCGCAATTTGCGTCGCACCTGTGATAATTGGTGAATGGTCAGTAGTAGCCGCAGGGTCTATCGTTACTAAAGATGTCCCAAATTATGCCCTTGTCATGGGTTCACCCGCGCGCAGGGTTGGGTGGGTGGGGGAAAAAGGAGTTCCTTTGATCAGGACTGGGGAAAGTCTTTTTGCATGTCCAATCAGTGGAGATGTTTTTTGGCAAAAATCAGACATGGAACTTTCAGAGGTGATTAATGATTCGCATGAATAAATTGTCATTGGGGCTGTCCGCTTGGTTGAACATCGCGAAAGTTTTGCATAGCGGACATCTGGTTAGTGGACCGTTCGTGCAAGAATTTGAAAATAATTTCTCGCGCATTGTGGAAAACCGTGACTCAATCGCAGTTAACTCAGGAACTTCTGCACTTCATCTAATGCTGTTAGCCGCAGGCGTAGGTAAAGGCGACGAGGTTATAGTTCCGTCATTCTCATTTGCTGCGACTGCAAATGCGGTGGCGCTGACTGGGGCAACTCCTATTTTTGCGGATATCGAATTGAACTATTACTGTATTGATCCGTCAAAATTAGAAGAGCTCATCTCCCCCCGAACCAAAGGAATTATGGTAGTTCATCTATTCGGTCATCCCGCAAATATGTCGCTAATCCAAAAATTTGCAGAAAAGCACAACATTCTTTTGTTTGAAGATGCAGCTCAAGCGCATGGAGCAAAAATAAATCAAAAACCTGTTGGTTCTTTTGGAATTGCTGGTGCATTTTCGTTTTATGCGACTAAGAATGTAACTTCTGCGGAAGGTGGAATTGTCACAACATCTAACTCAAATCTAGCCAGGACCGTAAGGCTGCTGCGAAATCAGGGGATGGAACAACGCTATCGAAATGAAGTTGTAGGTCTTAACAACCGCTTGAGCGATTTACATGCCGCTATTGGAGTCGCCCAACTGCGTAAATTGAAAAGGTACACGGACAGAAGAATCAAGAATGCCGCCTACTACGATAAGTACCTGATGAATGTGACTACCCCAAAAGTCATGGAGCATGCAACGCATGTCTACCATCAGTACACAATTCGAGTGGAAAATCGCGACGAAGTTATTTCAGCGCTATCAAAAGCCAAAATTGAATTTGGGATCTTCTACCCAACTCCAATCCATCAATTAAGTTCCTTTAATTCCGCGGTGGTGCTACCTAACACTACTAAGATGAGCGCAGAGTGCTTGTCTATTCCTATTCATCCAAAACTTACTTACTTACAGCGCAGAAAAGTTGTAAAAATTATTAACGCGGCAACGAAGGGTAACCATATTGCCTAATTTACGAGCTGGATTGATTGGATATGGCATGATGGGTAAAAATCATGCACGAGTGCTTGGCAATTTGGAAGGCGTGGACCTTGTTGCGATAGCCGATGAGGACCCTTCACACCAATTAGAAGGTAGCAGGGCCGCATTTGTTGAGAGTGTTGATCAAATTATTGAATTCAATTTAGACTATTGCTTTGTAGCGGTTCCAACAGCTCTTCACGAAGACGTTGGGATGAAGCTCGCCGCTTCATCCATTCATACAATGATGGAAAAACCTCTGGCTGCGGATTACGCTTCGGCACTGAGATTGACTGAAGAATTTGAAAAAAAGAACTTGATTGGCGCTGTTGGTCATATCGAAAGGTATAACGCATCTATTCAGCAAGCAAAGAAAAGGATTAACAATGGTGAGCTTGGAGAGATTTATCAAGTAGCAACAAGGCGGCAAAATCCTTTCCCAAAAAGAATTTTAGACGTTGGAGTTGTCCGAGACTTGGCAACACATGACATCGACTTAACTTTGTGGATAACAGGACAGGATTACTTGGAGATTAATACTCAAAAAATGAGTTTGCCTGGTCGGATTTTTGAAGATCTCGTATCTATAAACGCCAAACTTTCTAGTGGAATCATCGCAAATCACTTAGTCAATTGGGTAACACCATTTAAGGAGCGCCTGATTGTTATAACGGGATCCAACGGCGCCTTTATCTGTGACACATTAACTTCGGACCTTACTTTCTATTCAGGAGCCGCAACCGAAAATGACTGGATTGAATTGGCCAATTTCAGGGGGACAAGTGAGGGAGATGTAACCAAGTTCTCCTTTTCTAAACCTGAGCCACTGCGCAGAGAACATGAAAATTTTCGTGATGCAGTGTTAGGAAAAGAATCCGAAGTTGTAACTATGCGCCAAGGGTTAAACGTTGTTTCAGTAGCGGACAAAATACTTACATAACAACTTACCGAGAATCCATGCTTGCTATTGACTGGTGTAGAGTCTGAGAATGCGTATATGTGTTGTGGGTATGGGGAAGCTAGGACTTCCGCTCGCAGTGCAATTCTCTAGTAAAGGTTTTAATGTCATAGGTCTGGACATAAGTCCCGGGACCGTGGATTCAATCAATAATGGTGTAGAACCGTTTCCAGGTGAATATGAATTGGAGAAGAAACTTAAGGAGGTTGTTAGAACCGGGAAATTGCGGGCCAGTTTAAACCCCAATGAAGCACTTGAAGATTCTGACGTAATCGTAGTTGTGGTTCCGCTTGTTATTGGCGACGCAAAAACCCCAGATTTCACTCTTATTGATTCTGCATCCCAAACCATTGGAAGCTGCATGAAAAATGGAGCCTTGGTGATCTATGAAACTACCCTCCCCGTTGGAACAACCCGTAAAAGATTCTTACCGATTCTCGAAAAGTATTCCTCGCTTAAGGCTGGCGTCGATTTTGCTTTAGCGTTTAGCCCCGAGAGAGTTCTGACTGGGCGAGTGTTTTCGGATTTGCAGAAGTATCCAAAGATTGTTGGGGGAGTAGATTCAAAAAGTTCAGAACTTGCCAGTTCTTTTTATTCGAAAGTATTGGACTTTACGGAGCGAAGGGACTTATTAAGGAGTAATGGAGTTTGGAACGTCGGTTCATGTGAAACTGCAGAACTTGTGAAGCTCGCTGAAACGACTTATCGCGATGTCAATATTGGCCTAGCGAATCAATTTGCTATTTTTGCCAGGAGTTTAGGAATAGATATTTCGGAGGTGATTGAGGCCGCGAATAGCCAGGATTATTCACATATACATTCCCCAGGAATTGCTGTCGGCGGCCATTGTATTCCAGTCTACCCTCATCTGTATTTGCTGAATCACCCAGAAGCAACAATTGTTAGCGCAGGACGAAGACAAAATGAAGAGATGCCTAGAAATGCGATAAATCAAATCACCGCCGCTTTAGGCAGCTTAGATGGATTTCGCTGCGTTATCTTGGGTATTTCCTACAGATCTGGTGTAAAAGAGACAGCATTTTCTGGATCATTAAGCCTTCTTGAAAGCTTGGCCGACCTTGGCGTGGAAGTCCTAGCTTACGATCCACTCTACTCGGCTCAAGAACTCCAAGATTTGGGCTTTATCCCATTTAAGGAGAGTGATTCGGTCGATTTTGCTATTTTGCATAATGACGGTGTCGAATTTCAAAATTTGGCATACACTTCTCTCGTCGGGTGCAAGTTGATTTATGATGGGCGGCGCGTCTTGTCGGCGGACCGTTTCCGACAAATAAAATTTTTATCTGTGTAGACGTTTCTTACGAGGGAGAAATTTGCTGTGAGACTTGTACAGCTCTCTAATCCGTGCTTGGGCGATGAGGAATTACAAGCACTGAAGGCGCCGATAGCCTCTGGCTGGTTAACTCAAGGACCGGAAGTGGACGCATTTGAGGCAGAGTTCGCTTCAGCGCACAACTCGCTGCATGCTGTTGCTGTCACAAGTGCGACAACCGGCTTGCATCTGTCACTTCTTTGCCTTGGGATAAACCCAGGGGACGAAGTCCTTGTTCCTTCATTTACTTGGGTTGCTTCCGCGAATGCAGTGGTTTACTGCGGTGCCACACCCGTATTAGTAGACTGTGAGCCTGAAACTTTTAATCTAGATCAAGAAGATTTACTCAGAAAAATTACATCTAGAACGCGTGCGATAATTGTGGTTCATTTATTCGGGCTTTGTGTAGATATACCTTCTTTAAAAAATAGTCTACCGCGGGAAATTCCTATCATCGAGGATGCTGCCTGTGCTGCTGGTGCAAGATTTAAAGACTGGTCAGCTGGTTCCATGGGAGATCTCGGAGTCTTCTCATTTCACCCCCGCAAGACAATTACAACTGGCGAAGGCGGAATGATCACAACGAATTCTGAGGAGTTAGCTGTCCTGGCAAGGAAACTGCGTAGCCATGGGGCTTCGTCCGGTACTAAAGAAAATTCACCTACTAATCCAAGCCTGCATATGCCGGAGTTTGACATGCTTGGATATAACTATCGGATGACCGATATTCAAGCCGCAATCGGTCGCGTCCAACTTTCTAAATTAGAATCCTTTATTGAAGATAGAAGACTTTTCGCTGATGAATATGAATCAAGGTTAAGTCACTTAGACGAGTTAAGGCTTCCCCAGATTCATGGTGCAGCCTTCCATTCTTTACAATCTTATGTTGTCCATGTGCGCGGCGATGGTTCAAGAAGAGACAGCCTTGCTAGTTTTTTACATTCTCAAGGAATCTCTACAAGGCCAGGAACTCATGCTGTGCATACTCTTGGCTTCTTCCAAAAGACTCTTGGCTACCGAAATGAAGATCTGCCTGGCGCTTCAGAATGCGCAGCGAATTCTCTGGCTATACCTCTTCACAACTGCCTAAATCAGGATGACGTGGATTACGTCTGCTCTGCAATTGAATCTTGGTCTCAAAACTAGCTCCTGGTGAAAGACTTAATTGTCCGTAATATGCCTTCCTCTAATCCAATTTCTGGTTGATAATCCAAATACTCTCTTGCTTTAGAAATATCTGGAATTCGAACATATACATCAGCGTTTGCAGCCGGAATGTGATGAATCTTTGAACTTGATCCAACAAGTCTGATTATAGTTTGCGCCAAGAATTCAATTGTAACCGTATTGGTCGGATTCCCAATATTAAATGTTTGCCCGATTGATTTATCGTTTCCTAAAGCTAAATTTGTCGCAGTTACAAAGTCTTGAATGTAGCACCAAGAGCGAATTTGGAGGCCATCTCCAACTATTTCGATAGGTTCATTCTTGAGAGCTTTTCCGATAAAAGTTTTTATTGCTCCATCGCCAATCTGTCCAGGTCCAAAAACATTGAATGGGCGAAGGATTGTTACAGGCAAGCCGCGCTGAACATAATTGGCGCTTGCATAAAACTCTTCTGCAAGTTTGCTAAGTGCATACATCCAGCGCATTTGATTGGGAGAACCTATTGAGGCTGGCTCATCTTCCGAAACATTCACTGCGTACTCGCCATAAATTTCAGACGTGGAAAAGCAGACCACTTGTTGTACAGACTCATGCGCCGCCGCGGCATCGAGTACATTAGCGGAACCCTTTATGTTCACATCCAGAGTTTGGATAGGCAATTTGCCCACAGTATTGATTCCAACAACCGCGGCACAGTGCACGACAATATCTACGCACTCCATTGCAGTATGCAAAGCTTCAGAATCAAGGACTGTGCCGTTTAGGTAGGTAACGTGAGCGGTATTTTGCAAATTCCGTGTTTCATTTCGATGGAAATCATCAAAAATGATAATTTCATTATTTTTTTCAAGAGAATTGGTTAGTTGGCCGCCAATAAATCCACCACCGCCGGTAATTAGGATTCTTTTATTTTGAATCAAGTTTGCTGTCCTGTTCATAGATGGTAGGGCGTGTGAGAAACTTTCCCAAGAAAGACTCTACTTTTACTGCTCCTGGAACTTCCGATAATAGAGTTTGTGCCCTAGGAGAGAATAAAAGTGTAACTGACCATGACAACAAAACAGAAATAATCAATGTGCAGACAACGGTTGCCTCTCTCCATTGATCCCCTTGATTTTTACTCAATTCAGCCACACCTATTTTTCAAGCTAATGCCGGCTTCTTTAGATGTCCGAATTTCATAGGACACCAAATTTTCTGAGTATCGTACAGAAACTACTTCGTTTATAGTCGAGTCTTTGTTCCCAGTTGTTGGGACATCGCCCATTGGTAAATGTGTACTCTCATCAGAAATTACATACCTGAAACCCTGATTCTCTAGCTGCAGCCAAATTTCAGGGTCAGTATTCCCATATTCTCCGGGAGTGAAAGGGTGAATTGCGCTGGAACACGCCAGGGCAGAATCATCCAACATGCTCGCATTGTATGTGTTCAAATAAATTAATCCTTTATGTTGACTACTTTTTGAAACCTCACTATACATTTGCTTCTCAGCACCGAAAACAGGACGATAAAAACTCAAATCGTTGCTGATCCATGACTGGCTGAGCGTCAGGATAAAACTAAAGGAAACTAGAGTGTAAAAAATCATTCTACCTACACTAGATTTGACCCTCTGAAGATTCTTTGAGCTGATTTGCGCTATAAGTATGTAAAGAAAAATAAATGCAGGAGTTATATATCTGGGAGCGAGCACTGATGGTTTTAGCATTACCCAGGAGCAAATTCCGAGTAATCCCATAATGCCCAAAGATTGGATTGTAGTAATTTTGATTCTCGGCCTCAACCAGTTTCCGAGGGCAAATGGAATTGCGAGAAATGCGAATGGGGATAGATTTCCATATTGCATCGGATACTTCCCGAAAAACAAAGCGATGGGATACGACAAGAGAATCCATTTTGTATTTTCAGCCGAGAACCAAGATTGACTGAAAAATACAGTCCCACTTTGAGTCTTGAAAAGGTGGAATGGTGCAAGTGGCTCTCCAAAAGCAATAAGGTTTTTTACACTATTGAGAAAGAATGTAAGCAGGGATCCGATACCAAAATAGAGTCCTGCACGTGAGGGTCTCTTAAAGTTATTACCCCTGAAATACCACCAAGAAAACCAAAAAAGAGGGGGTATGAGAATTGCATATGAAATTTTAGACAAAATGGCAGATGTAATAAACGCACCCGAGAGAAGAAACAGCCACTTGATGTTGGACTTCAAGGCAAGAATTAGAACCCAGAAGGCAGCCATAAACCATAGAGCAGAAACATTATCGGTCTTTCCATCAGCCATCGTATTTGTAATGAAAGTTGAAGTCACCACCAAAAGAATGATGATCTTGATTGAATTCTTACTCATACCAATCAATTTACAAATTTCAACAGCAGACTTAACCAATAGCAAACCGGAGGACAATAGATAGAATCTCAATCCTATTTCGCCCGATAACAAATAGGCAGCCGCGTTATTCACCTCTATTAGTGAGCTGCTTTGGAGGAAAGGTGAATAGCCTAAGAGATCAATTAGTTGATGGGAGTGAGCGATAATCTTCGGCTGGGCAAGGTAGTACGCCAATCCATCAGACACTGGTCTTGAGAGAACGCGAAGAGTTTGCGCTAGAAGAAACAACAACAAGACGCCACCCCAAAAAAAGGATTCAGAATTACGAAAGATGGTGGGCCTTAAACTTGTGAAGATGAATTTCGAGAACATGATTCGTGGTTTACAGCTTAATACAACCCCAGGAATTACTAAACTCAATACAGCGTAGACATTAAAGCTAGAGAGCAGGGCAAACATTGTGAATACGGCACCAGTAAATACTTGACCTAGGGCTAATTTGGTAGCGAACCCGTTTAAAGATTCGAATCCGCTTGTCGATTCAAATTTTGAAAGAATGAATTTTCCATATCCAAATTGCGCAGCTACCAATCCTAAGAGGAGGAAGAGGGATCCTAAAATTCTCATGGTCACCGTTTACTTGAGATTAAACGGGCTGGATTCCCAACGTAAGTGCAATTATCTGGTACGTCTGAAATTACAACTGCACCGGCCCCAATCAGACAGTTATCACCAATTGAAACTCCATCCCGAATCGTTGCGTTTGTCCCGATGTAACATTGTCTACCAAGTTTCACTTCTCCCGCGATAGATACATTTGCCGATATGACAGTAAAATCATCTACCGTGGAGTCGTGGCCAATGAAAACGTTTGGCAGTACTATTGAATTGATTCCTAATCTAACATTTCTCCCGATGTAGGAATTACGCATCACCACACTGCCTATTCCAATACTCCCCGAAGCTGAGATCCAAGAGATAGGATCAATAAACCCATCTAGCGTGTCAATCTCGAAATCGAGATTCTTGAATATTTGCTCTCTAGATTTAAAGCTCTTTGGGCTTCCTACCATGAAGAGCTTTCTTGCACTAGGAAATTCTGTTATCTCTGAGAATTTTCCAACAACTAGATCATTGAAGACTTTGTCATCTAAGAACCCAATTCTTTTCTCGGGGTACTGAAATTTGATTCTTTCGTAAACTTCAAGACTATTCCCACCCATACCAATTATCAACAGATCTACGACCGAATGATTCATAGATACTTAACCACAAACTTTCTCGTCAATTAGATTCTTATAGGCCCTTAGGTGGCTTGCCCCGTTTTTGCTCCACTCAAAATTCGCTTTTGCAAAAGAACTCGCGTTTTCGCCAATTTCCTTGAGTTTCTCGGGGTTATCCAATAAGTCAAGGATGATTTCGTCCAAATTTTCTTCATCAGAAGGGTTAATAACAATTACATTCTCATGATTCTTTAGAGCCCCTGGACCAAAAGTGTCTATATTTGCCACGGAAATCACGGGATTTCCGGCCATCATTCCCTCCATACTTGCAACGCCGAGGGAATTGAAGCCCACTGGGGATTGATCAAGCCACTGTGTTTCCAGGCTAGCAATCACTCTCCAACAAGAGATTTGTTGAGCCGTCCCAATTCCTAAAAATTTCACGTAGGACTCAAGTCCTAATTTTTCGACGATATCGACTGCCCTTTGGTCTGCTATATCTCCAATCACAATAAGCAGAACAGAAGCGTCGATTCTGGATATTTTTGCAATTGCTTGAACCAGTTTTATTCGATTACGCAAATGGTTTACATGGCCGACAGACAATATTATTTTTCGCCCCTCAAGATAATATTTTTGTCTTATTCCAGATAGTTCGGCAGCCGGGACCAACAGGGCGGGCGCTACTCCATATGGGATGACGCGAGGTTTTTTTACTGCTAAAGCCTCTGTTGCATACTTAAACATATTGTGATCTGGAGCAATAACTAATGAAACGTATTTAGAAACCAAGAGTCTTAAAATAGATCGGTCGATTATCGTAAGTACGAGATTATGCAATTTTTCATTATGTTGCATTATCGTGTGCAAGGTTAGACAAATTGGTATCTTAGTTTTTACAGATACAATGACCGCAAGGAGAAGAGAATCAAACATATGATTATGCACGTGAATCACTTGTATTCTATTCTCAACTAAGTATTTTGAAACTTTTCTGACATTTTCTGGAGTTGTGATCCAATTTAGCCATGCAAAATTCATTGCAATCTTGACTCTAGGCAACTTCACACACTTAAGGCGATTTATTACAACCCCATCCTCAATTTCTCTAGATTTTAAATTTGAATCAACTAGTGAAGTAAGAATGTGGACTTCGTGGCCAATCTTTGAAATTTCCCTCGATAATCCAAAAATTTGATTTGTCGAACCTGTAGAAATTGGCTTGTAAATATTGCTAAGCATCGCTACTCGCATTTTAGGTTCTTGTTTATCCACAAAGTTCTCACATTCGGCTCTCTGCCTTGGAAATTAATCGTGCCTAAATTCTAAGAATATTGTACCTTTTTAATTCAGACGCGTTCATTCCAATATTGGAAGAGCTTTCAATGTAGGCTCAGTTCATGATTCTGGTAACCGGGGCTGCAGGATTCATCGGAAGTCACTTAGTACAGGAGTTGTCAGCTCAAGGGATGAAGGTTCGAGCAGTTGACTGCTTCTTGGATGATTCTTACCCAAGCCAAAAAAAGGTCGAGAACTGGAAGGGGCTTGAGTTCCTCCCTGGTGTCGATCTTCAAATCTACGATCTTCGCAAGCCCATAGATGAAAAAATTTTTGATGATGTTAACACGGTTATTAACGAAGCTGCCATGCCGGGTCTCATGAAAAGTTGGAGTAATTTTGACGTTTACAGTGCCTGCAACACATCTGTTGTAAATAATCTGCTTGAGGCGTCAATCGCAAGCTCAATTAAACATTTCGTTCAAATATCAACTTCTTCTGTTTATGGAAATATTGTTGGTGGGGATGAAGCAAATCCGCTCAAACCAATTTCTCCATATGGCGTAACAAAACTTGCGGCTGAAGAACTAGTAAGAATGTATTCGAGATCTCATGGCATCAACTACTCAATTTTAAGGTATTTTTCTGTATATGGGCCTCGTCAACGACCCGATATGGCGTATCACAAGTTTATTCAGGCCATAATTCAAGGAAAGAAAATTGATATCTTTGGTGACGGGGAACAGGTTCGATCAAATACCTATGTTGGCGATTGCGTGAATGCAACAATCTTAGCTTCCACCGCTGAACCAAAGAATACAGTATTTAACATTTCTGGTGGAGAAGCCATTCGTCTTAAAGATGCCGTGGCTGAAATTGAAAACCAGCTCAAGCTCAAAGCAAAAATTGAATTCCATAAGTCTCGGGTCGGAGATCAGGAAAACACTATCTCGTCGTATCAGAAAGCGGCTGAAGCATTTGGATACAACCCAACCACTTCATTTCAAGATGGGATTGCGAGTCAAATCGCATGGCATAGAAGAAATGAATAATTCTAACTTCAGCGGTTTTTTTAGATTGAGGTTTCCATGTGTGGTGTAGCTGGGTATTGGAACCTGGAATCGGAGAACTTGCCTTCTCTTTGCACCTCTATGAAATCTCGGGGGCCTGATGGTTCGGGTGAGTTTAAAGATGTAAATGTGCGACTTTTTCATACTCGTCTTTCAATCCAGGATTTAACATCTAGCGCGGCTCAACCTATGACAAATCAAAATGTGACGATTGTATTTAATGGAGAAATCTATAATTTTAGACAATTAAGGCTTCAGCTTGAGAATCTGGGTCACAAATTTCAGTCAAACTCTGACACAGAGGTGATTCTAAATCTCTTTATTGAGTTTGGAAATAGTTGTTTTTCCATGCTTAGAGGAATGTTTGCTCTAGCCATTTACGACAATAGAAGCCATAAAAATAAACCGGAATTGATTTTAGCCAGAGATGAATTTGGTCTAAAACCATTGCTATATTCCACACATGAACAAGGTCTTGTATTTGCTTCAGACATAAAAACTATTTTGGCATCTGGGTTGGCAAGTAAAGAAATTGACACCTACTCTTTACGTGAATTGTTTGCCGTAGGGTCAATTTACCAACCAAGAACAATACTAAAAGACATTACGTCAATTTCTGCTGGTAGTTTTGCAGTAATTACGGATAACTCATTTCAAGAATTTTCTTTCAGATTGAATAAGTCTATAAATGGTATTGCGATTCCAGATATTGAGAAAGAAATTGTCGATCTCGCAGATGAAATCATTAATGATTCTCTTGGAGCGCACTTGATTGCTGATGTGGAAGTCAGCACTTTGCTGAGCGGCGGATTAGATTCATCTCTGATTTGCGCAATGATTGCAAAGAATCACGTAGCATCAATAAACACTTTCACGGTGGGTTTTGATCGCTCAAATAAACTAGATGAGATAATTGATGCCTCTGAAATCGCATCACTGTTAGGGACTTCGCATAATGAAATAATTCTTTCTGATATTCAGATTGAAGAGGATTTCTTAAATTTTGTCTCTGCCATTGACCAACCTTCAATGGATGGATTTAACACCTACTTGGTAAGTAAGGCTGTCTCTAACCACACAAAAGTTACTCTATCTGGAACTGGAGGGGATGAACTTTTTGCTGGCTACCCCTGGTTCCAAGCTGCAAAGAGTCATCATCCTGGATGTGAGTTTAAAACCCTTTCGAGGGTTGCTAGAGAAAATTCGAGAATATCCCTAAAGGTCCCCTCATTCTTCAATAGAGTTGCTTTTAGATCAGTTTCAGGGCACTTCACACGCCAGAATCAAGCTCTGGGTTATCCAGAAGCCTCTAGGCTCGTTTTGAATTTTGAAGAAAGTAGCGAGGCGTTTGCAGAATCCTTTTTGGATTATGAGTCTCGCGAACTGCTTGATTCACAGTTCGAGATTTCAAATCTTAGTGCTATTTGTTGTGCAGGTTATCTGAAAAACCAACTATTGCGAGATATTGACGCGACTTCCATGCATCATTCCCTCGAGGTGCGGACCCCACTTTTGGATAGAGAGGTGGCAAGGTTTGCGTTCTCTCTCCCAGATAAGTGGAAGATTGGAGCGCATTCAAAAATAAGCGAACCGGGAAGCTATTCTCAATCTGGCCAAAAGTACATTTTGGGGAAACTTTCTGAAAAGTATCTTCCACCACATTTTCTAAATCGGAAGAAAAGAGGATTCGAACTTCCTCTTCACTCATGGCTTAATGGGCCGTTAAGAGATTTACTCGAATCCAAACTTACCGAGTCTAATTTGCAGCACATTCCCGACCTGGATTTGGGTAGGACTCTAGAGCTAAAAGAAAAGTTCTTAGCGGGGTCTATTGAGCCAGTAAAAATCTGGCTTATTCTCATTTATGTGGTTTGGTATGAATTATTGATTGAATCGGATAACTAGCATGAAGAAGGTTTTGTTTATTGGTTTAGGGGAATCTTCACATACCTCATCCTGGATCGCTTTGCTTAGAGGTTCAAACTTGGACTATCGCTTGTTTGCTTTGCCGACAGGTGCTCTGCCTGACTCAAAAGAAATCCCCACTTACCTTTCCGCTCACCGTTTCGTTCGGAAACCAAATGGCTACGCAACAATAACAATTCCTTTTTCAGGGCGTGTTAGATCTTTCTGGGTCAGCTTCAAATTTCTATTCTTCCAATATAGAGGTGTAAGTGGTTTCTTGACCAGTTTGAAAGAAGGTAGTCGACATAAATCGAAGGAGATATCCTCTAGAGAATCTCTCAGGGCAGTTTTAGAGAGATTCTCACCTGATGTCGTACATACATTCGGTATTTTCAACTCGTCAACCTTGTATCTGTCGGTTGCTGATGAATTCCCTGGAATCTCTTGGGTATGCCAAGTTCGGGGTGGACCAGATTTAGAGTTGAATATCTATGATGATGAAAAGCGACCAGAATTGTATGAAGTTTTACGCACAGCAAATTTCATAATTTGTGATTCATTGTCGAATTATGAATTAGTTGAAGAATTAGGGATTCCTTCTAGCAAATTTCCACTTGGGGTTATGTCTGGCACCGGCGGCATGGATGTCGAAGGGATGTTAAAGGGTCTAAGTGCTCCGCAACAATCTCAAAATCGAGTTGTAGTGCTGCCCAAGGCTTACGAGACTAATACAAGTAAAGCCACAAGTATTTTTGAAGCGATGAATATGGCTTGGGATTCAATTAAACCCGTTAGCTTTGTTCTTCTCTGGATGGAACAAGAAGATCTTAAGCTTTGGATGAAGAAGGTGCTACGCCCTGAGATTATTGAGAATTTAACCATTTATGGGCGATTGCCGAGAGCACAAGTGCTAGAGATTGTTCGTGAGGCACGAGTTTTGCTTGCCCCATCACTGATGGATGGAATTCCGAACTCTATGCTCGAAGCAATGACGCTTGGTGCGATTCCGATTGTCTCCCCCCTCAAGTCGATTCGAACCTTCGTGACGGACGAGAATGTAATTTTTGCTCGAAATTTGTTTCCTGAAGAAATCGCCTCTGCATTAAAGGAAGGGCTGGATGATTCAGTTAAGAATAAACTCAGAATTTCCAAGAATTTTGAACTGATTAAGGAGAATTACGATAGACGAGAAATAGCTAGCCGGGTTGTTCAGTTTTACAATGAATGTGACTAATCCAATTTTTTATTCTTGAACAGAAGGACTATTCTTGGATAGCCAAATGAAACAATCTTAAAGTCTCTTTCAGTTAGAAAATTAGCTACCTCCGCCAAAGTGGATTCTCCTCCTCTTTCAAATCCCAAATCTGCAGAAATATACCGGGTTTTCGCAAGGAGCCCCTCTGCGCCCTGGACAACCTCATATTCTGCGCCTTCTGCTTCAAGTTTAATTAGATCGATGGTTGAGCCCTGTATCTTCACTTCGTCAAGTCGGGATGCTGATATTCGAATCGACTGCGTGTAGGACTCGGGTTTGATTATTGATGAATCGGCATTAGCAGTCGATACATAAAAATCAATTTCAGTTGTGGAATTCCATAATCCCGCGTTGTACGTTTCCTCCGCAGGAGCATTAGCCCTAAGGCATGCAAATTCATCTGGGGCTGGTTCAAAAGCAATGTATCTAGGTTCCAATCCCAGATACTCAAGACTGAGTTTTAAGTCTCCTATGTTAGCGCCGCAGTCAATAACTAGTGGAGTACTAGTTGTGAATTGAATTTGGTCAAGCAAGTATTCTTTAGCAAAATTTTCGGCACGCTTTGCAATACCGTACTGATAAATATAGAAATTTTGTCGAATATCTCTAAAGCGACGAGTCTTATCGCCTTCAAATGCAATAAACATTTTGGCGTTGGAATCGAATAGAACTCTGACCTTCCGCTTCAAAAGACTTGACCTCAGATTGAACAACAGAGCAAATACTTTGCATCGGAGAATTGAAACAGAATTATTCGATCTAAATTGCCGCTCTCCAATCCTAAATAGGATAGCGATAAAAAGTTTATCAAAAGCGTAGAAATGCCACCTCATGTATGATTTCAATGCGGACAAGTCGTTCGACCCTTCACAATTGGTATTATTTTTTACTAATACTGGTTCACGCAGAATTGTATCGGTATTCCATTAGCTAGACTTTGTCATCCGAGTGAATGATGTATTGGACACGGGAGAATTGGGGTATTTCCTGATATTCCATCAGAATTATTCCCCTGGCGTGTTTGGTTTTTCATCTATTCATAATTGGAATTAGGTATCATCACCTCTAAGTACCAACATCATCCGAGACCAAGGTTTTGAGGTTAAATGAACATAGTTGTCGTTGGAGGTTGTGGACATGTCGGGCTTCCCCTCTCGGTAGCCCTATCAAACAAAAATCACAATGTTGTTGCATTTGACATTTCTGAATCAGCCGTTGATTTCGTCAATTCGGGGAAGGCGCCATTCTGGGAGCCAGGCCTTGAAGCTGCTCTTTCGAACGCTTTGGACACGGGATTTAAGGCCGAGTTAAATTCAAACTCAATCATGAGCGCAGACGCAGTCATTGTAATTGTAGGAACCCCAATCGATATTCATCTGAACCCAGATCCCAATGCTGTAGTAAAAGCTGTCGAAGACATAGCTACTAAGCTTAACGACGACCAACTTCTTATTCTTCGAAGCACAGTGTTTCCTGGCGTGACAAGTCAAGTTGAGCGATTATTGGCAAGACTTAAACTCAGAACTCGAGTAGTTTTTTGCCCGGAAAGAATTGCAGAAGGCTTTGCAATGAACGAATTGCATGAGCTTCCTCAAATAATTGGTGCAAAAAGTATTGAAGATTTCAACCGTGCCGCAGAGATTTTTTCCTCCTTGGGAATAAAGGTGATCCATACTTCTCCAGAGGAGGCGGAGCTTGCAAAATTATTCACAAATACATGGAGATATATTAAATTTGCTGCAGCTAACCAGTTTTGGATGATGGCAAATGATTCAGGGGTGAATTTCGAGAACGTCAGAGAAGCAATTCGGTTTGAATATCCGCGTGCTTCAGATTTTCCAGCAGCAGGGTTTACCGCTGGTCCTTGTTTATTCAAAGATACTATGCAATTGTCAGCTTTTTCTAACAATACCTTCGCATTGGGAAATTCTGCCATGATGATTAATGAGGGACTTCCGCTCTACGTTGTCGAGAGAATTAGTAAAGCGTACGATCTTGCAAACACAAGAATTGGGCTTCTTGGAATGGCTTTTAAGGGTGAATCGGACGATAAGCGATCAAGTTTGGCCTACAAGCTAAAGAGAATCTTGAAGTTTAAATCTGCAGGTGTCCTGACTTGTGATCCATATGTGCAATCTGACTCTGACCTAGTTAGTGAAGAGCAAGTTGTATCTGAAAGTGACCTCCTAGTTATCTCAGCACCACATCTGCGCTACAAAGATTTGCTAACGGATAAACCTATTGTAGATATTTGGAACCTCCGTGGAAATGGGTCATCGGTTTGAACGGACTAAGAGCCTCCGTGGTGGTCCCTGCACTAAACGAGGGTAAACAAATCAGTATTTTTCTTGAGAGATTAGAGGAGTCTGTCGAATTACCAATCGAAGTGCTGGTTGTGGTGGATACTCCAGGGGACACCACACTGGAGGGGATTCGGAATTATTTCCCAAAGAAACACTTAATCCGCGGGGTTGTGTCTGAGCTTCCCAAAGGTCCTGCAAATGCTATTCGGCACGGAATTTCTCAAAGCAAAAGTGAAGTTGTAGTAATCACAATGGCGGATGGTTCGGATGATCCTCGAGTTATTGATGATCTTATTCGCCTTGTAGAAAGAGGTTGTGCTGTAGCGTCAGCCTCACGTTATATGGCAGGTGGCCAACAAATTGGTGGTCCTCGAATCAAAAGGATTCTGTCAAAGAATGCTAGTCGCGCGCTTTGGTTAATCCTCGGTGTGGGAACTCATGATTCCACAAATTCATTCAAGGCTTACTCTAGGATTTTCATTGATGAAGTCGGTATCGAGAGTGATAAAGGGTTTGAAGTCGGTATCGAACTAGTGGCCAAGGCACACCGCCACGGCAAGATGGTTGCCGAAGTCCCAACAATCTGGATAGATCGAATGGTTGGAGAATCTAATTTTCAATTACGGCGCTGGCTTCCCCAATACCTGCGCTGGTTCTTCTATGCTTTTGGTCCTAAGTTAACTAAATAGAAGGACAATAATGCAAAAAGTACTTGTTACAGGTTCTGCTGGTTTTATCGGCGGCTATTTGGTTGATGAACTCCTCAAGCAAGGGTATGCCGTTATTGGCTTAGATAATCTTTCGAAATACGGGCGCGTTAGTCGCTCTTTCGATAACAATCCAAATTTTAGATTTGTGCATGGTGATGCCGCCGATGTTGACCTTCTAGAAGAATTGCTAGTCGATTGCGACCACTTTATTGCAGGTGCTGCATTGATTGGTGGAATCTCTTATTTCCACGCCTACGCATATGACTTACTTGCAAAGAATGAGCGGATTATCGCGGCAGCCTGTGATGCTGCTATTGCAACACAAAAGGCTGGTCACCGGCTTAATAAGGTCACCTACCTTTCAAGTTCGATGGTTTTTGAAAGCACTGACCGCTGGCCGAGCGTTGAAGGCGATGAACGTAAAGTCGCACCACCTCTTTCTAGCTATGGATTCCAGAAGTTGGCAGTTGAGTATTTTGCGATAGCTGCATGGGATCAATACAAGTTGCCGTACACAATCTGTCGCCCCTTCAACTGTGTCGGTATTGGAGAAAGTCGCGCTATCGGTGGAACAAAGATTAAGTCAGGAAACGTTGATTTGGCATTAAGCCATGTAGTGCCAGACATCGTTCAGAAGGTGCTTAAAGGGCAATCACCCCTGCACCTACTTGGAAACGGTGAGCAAATCCGCCACTACACCTACGGTGGGGATCTGGCGCGTGGAATAGTCACAGCAATGCAACACCCAGCGGCGACAAATGAGGATTTCAATCTTTCAACTGCTGAATCAACCACTGTACTTGCTCTTGCTGAACTTATTTGGAAGAAAATCAATGGCGAAAAGCCGTTTGAAGTCACTTTTGATAATCCATACGAGCACGATGTTCAGAAGAGAATCCCCTCTGTGGAAAAGGCAAAGAAGGTTCTTGGTTTCGAGGCAACAACATCTTTAGATGAAATGTTGGACGAAGTAATTCCTTGGATTCAAGAAGCAATCACGCAAGATTTTATCTAGTTTCTGTCTGGGGGATTGATGTACGTCCGTTCCATTAAATATCTTAAACTTTTTGCATTATCCTTGATAATCATTGAGAGCTTGATCCTTTCTTACTTAATGCGCCCAATCCAGGATGACTATTTCAATCTCCAAGCTGTACAGCAGCTAGGTGTTTTTGGTTACTTGGAGGATATGTGGAACTCTCATGGCGGAAACATTGTCCAGTTCTTCATTCACTGCATCATGATCATTCCAACTACCCAGAACTTTGTTTTCTGGAATTTCTCACTATTTTTCCTTTTGTCGCAGATTCTTGTGTTCTTTTCGGCTCGGACAATTAATTCCTGGCTTTTTGTATCTCCTACACGGCTAACTCGCTTTTGGGTGCCTCTGCTGGTCGTCGCTGGGTTTGAGGGACTCTTCGTTCCAGGATTCCTTGGCGCTTACGGTTTTAGTCTTGCTTCGCTTGCACACTTGTGGCCAGTTATGGCATTTACTTTCGCGCTTTTAAGTTTGAGAAGTTTCAAAGGTTCTTGGATGGTGGCGCTTCTACTCGGACTGATTGCGGGAAATTCAAACCTTGGAGAGTCTGCGTTCGCTTGTGGGGTTTGGCTTAGTGCACTTATTGCCTTTCAATTTATCCCTAACTGTGAAGAGAAAGTTGGAATCCAGAATAATCGGAATTTTTCTTTGCTTGGCCTGGGAGTCTTTGTTGGCACTTGTGGAATTATTGCGGCTCCTGGCTTTTGGGATCGTGCAAGTGATCAGGTCGGACTACCAGGTTCTCTGGGAGAATTTTTTAGGCGCTTAGCCAAGTCCTTCGCAAGTTTTACCGCAGATGGCCTAACCCACCCAATGATGTGGGTTCTATTCTTCCTTGGAGTTATCGTTGCCGGTTCAGGTGCTACCTTTATTTCAAGGGTCACAGTCTTTAGGGTTAAGGCTCTTATAATTGGATCGATACTAATCTGGCTTTCCTTGATCATGGGTTCCACGTTTGCTTATCCCGCTTGGCATCAAAGTATGGGTATGTACGTTCTATTGATGCCACTTTCATTTGCGCTTGGTTTCACAACAAGAGTTCACTTTTCTAAGAAATTTCTGACCTTTGTGTTCGTGGTTTCAAGTCTTGTTATGGCTATTACGTTTCTCCGTATTGGCGTTCTCGGGGTAGAACGTTCACAGCGATGGGATAGAAATCTTGTGGAAAATTCATGTCGAATTTCACAAAACCCAAATGCAAAATTGTTGGGGGCTGAAATTCAATACCCACCTTTTGGTTTAGGCATTGATGATGTCAATACATGGGAATGGATGCGGGGTAAGTATGTCAGGTGGGTGGAAGGAATTCCAGAAAAAAGGTGTGGCCAATAACTAGTCAAGAACGACTAGACCGGTAGGTGTTGAAAGATGTACCGCAACAATTCCTGACTGGTCATCATTTGTTGACGGTTCAACCCATACAATCTTTACGTCGCCAAGTGATGCCAAAATATCTTCTTTAAACCATGAATCTGCAAGCTGATCTTTATCAGCAATGACAATCTTCTCAATCTCCGCAAGTGGTGTTCCGTCTTGCGATGGGTGATCTGCAGAGAGCCATTGAATAAAGAATGGGAATTCGCGCGTATCAGCAATCTCCTTGACTCCAATTTGCTTCCACTTTAGATCTGAACCGTTTGGACGCGTGCGATGGCCTTCTGTTGCTTCTCGACCAAACTTTGCTGCAATTGGTGCGATATCTTCAGTACTGAAAACCCAGGTGAACCAACCTCCGCCTTCATTTGCCTTCTTAGAAACCGCTTTGCCCCACGGTGTTTGCTCTGTTGCTGGGTGATCAAGTGGGCATACAACTTCAATGTACTGACCATTCTTCAATGCTGCAGTGAAGTTTCGTGTTCCAAATCGTGGGTGAATGCCCCCATCAACGAATGTGCTTCCAAGGCGTGAACCTAAGCGTTGTACTGTGTCAGCAAGTTGATCATGGGAAGTCACATAAGAAACATGGTCTAGGCGCATGATGGAATTCTGCCGTATGGCAAGGGGTGCTCATGACCACTCTCAAGGGCTAGTTCAGGTTGTTATTTACGCGCTAACTGGCACATAAGGGCCTCACATGTGACAAGTGGAGCTGCATTGTGTGCAAGGTTGGTTCGGGCATCCATTAAGGCGTTGATCTTCAGGATTGTTGAATACTCTGGATGAGATGTTGCGTAACTTTCAATTTCTTCACGCATATCTGTGTTGATCATGGACTCGGTGTTACCCGATTGCACCATCATGACGTCCCGATAGAAGGTTGCAATATCAAGGAGCGCACCATCTATGGAGTCGCGGACCATACGGGTTGAACGTGACTTCTGTTCTTTCTCTAATTCCTTAACGGCCTTGGCGCCGCCTGTAGCCATGCCGCGGCCAGTTGCACCTTTTCCGTATGCTTCTTGCAGTTTTTCAATCTCTTTTTCATCGCGTTCATCAGATGATGAATTAGCCTCTTTTGTGGCTAGATCAACAAGTGTTTGAGCCGCCTGAAAAGCTGCAGCTAATGAAACAAGTTGAAGTGGCAACTGCATGATGAGCTTACGATTGCTGCGCACTGTTTCATTCGTCGCCAGATACTTTGCCCGGCCAATATGGCCTTGGCTTACACGAGCTACAAAGTCGGCCATGCCCGGTGCGATGTGGTCACGATTGATAAGAACGCTTGTAACTGCTTCAAGGGACGGTGTGCGAAGTTGTAGGTGGCGACAACGTGAACGAATTGTGGGCAAAACATCGTGAAGTGTTGGAGCACAGAGCAACCAGACGGTTCTGGTTCCCGGCTCTTCAATTGCCTTAAGAAGTGCATTGGCGGCAGATTCAGTAAGTCGATCTGCATCTTCCATAACAACTACACGCCATCCACCCATAGATGGTGCCCATGCAACACGGGTGAGAAGTTCACGTACTTCTTCTACCTTGATTGATAGGCCTTCGGTGCGAATGATTTCAACATCGGGATGGCCACTTGTTTTAGCCGCGTTGCAATCAGAGCACTTGCCACAACCATTGTTAGGGCAGATGAGTGCCTGAGCAAAAGCGACCGCAGCCGATGAGCGGCCTGATCCTGGAGGGCCAGTGAAGACCCAAGCGTGGGTCATTTCTTGTGATTCTTCGCCTGTGCGAGAGGCGGCGACAGCGCCTTGGAGGATATCGATGATGTGTTCTTGACCGACGAGGTCATCAAAGACTGAAGTCATTTACTTCTTTTTCTTCTTTGTAGTCGCTGACTTACTTGCCTTGGCTGCCCTTGTAACAGTTGTCGTTACTGCATGTGTTGCGATGCGAATTGGTTTAAGGAATTTGTTCTGCTGGGGTCCTTCTGCATTGCGCTTCAGTGCTGGAAGCTCGGCAACGCGAGCAATGATTTGTGTGTGGATCTCCTCCACTGATTGTGTGCCATCGACAACGAAGTAACGCTCGGGATCCATCATGGCTATCTGTAGAAACTCTTGACGTACACGCTCATGGAATTCCGTTGGTTCTGCTTCTAAGCGATCGCGTGATTGAAGTCGGCTTAAGCCCACTTCCGCTGGAACATCGATAAGGATTGTAAGAGTTGGATACAAACTCTCTGTGGCCCATCTTGAGATACGCGCAACCTCTGATGGATTGAGTACACGGCCTGCGCCTTGGTAGGCCGCAGATGAATCAAAGTAGCGATCAGAGATAACAACTTTGCCTTCTGCAAGTCCTGGGCGGATAACAGAGAAGACATGTTGTGCGCGATCTGCCGCATAGAGGAGTGCTTCAGCCCTTGGTGATATCGCACCTGTCTCATGTCCAAGAAGTATTTTGCGTAAATCTTTTCCAAGATCAGTGCCACCTGGCTCGCGAGAGAGAAGAACAGTTTCACCTTCTTGCTCTAGCCACTTTCGCAATAACTTTGATTGTGTTGATTTACCTGTGCCCTCGCCACCTTCGAATGCAATGAAGATCCCTTGTGTGGGAGCCCCTGTGATACTACCTAGCTCACCTTGCATTGCAGCCAGGATGTCAGACCATAGAGAGACTGTGGGGCGATCTTTCATCTGGTGATAGGAGATAGAACCAATCAGAGCTGCAATCAAACCTGCAAGGAGCATGGTGATCTGTGCTCCGTTGTAGTTGAGCTTGATGTTCTCAAATTCATAGCTGTGCACACCGATTGTCGCAGCGATGATAGGTGCAATAGCAAGGACTGCAACCAAGGTAATGCGGATCAGTGATTGCACGAAGGCAAAGGTGCGCCCACGAACATCATCGTGGACCTCCATGCCCAGCATGGTGAAGCCTGTGACCCAGGTGATGCCGCTAAAGGCGCCAAGGAAGATCACGATAAAGATAGAAAGGGTTAAGTTTGATATCGCAGCAAGCAGGACAAGGAAGATGCCTGCCATGGAAAGGGATGCTCCAAATAAACGGCGGCGTGAGAATTGTGCAAATATCTTAGGGCCAAATGCAATACCGATTGCAAGACCCGTAAAGACTGATCCAAAGAGGACGCCGTATGCAGCATCTCCTCCGCCAAGGTCTCCTACGAATGTGCGGGCAAGGCCAATAACAGCACCTGCTGCTGAGAATGCGCCGACCATACCGATAATCAATCCTCGGATAATCTTTGATTCAGAAACAGTCTTCCACCCCTGAATCAGTGATTGTCCGACATTCTCGTCTTTATGAGACTTAGATGCAGCACCCTTTGGTATCTCTTTAAGTCCGCGGATAGTCCATGCGGCAAAGAGGAAAGAGAGTGCGTTGATATAGAGGGCAATATCGACTGAGTTACTTGGTAGCAGTGGACTCACTGCTGCAATTGCACCTGAAAGAAGTGTGAGCAGTGAGAACAAGATTGCTGCGATGGGCGCTGTGCCATAGGCAGCTAGGAGTGAAACTTGATTGGCATTCTCTAACTTGTCCCGTGGAACAAGGTTAGGAACTGATGCTTCCTTTGCAGGTGACCAGAAGAGAGTGAGGCACTCAACCAAGATCATTGCTGTGTAGAGCCAGAAATATGTGTGAACGATTGGAATAGATATATAGAGCCCGGCTCTCATCACATCAACTGAGACCATCAAACGCCTGCGGTCAAAGCGATCTGCAATCACACCTGCAATAGGACCAAGAAAGACTGCAGGCAGAAGACGTGCGATAAAGACACCAGCGATTGCAAAGTTTGCTGTTGCATAAGAGCCGCCAGAGAGTTGTTGAGCGAGCGCCGTAGTTGCAAGAAGGCCTAGCCAATCACCAAGGGATGAGAAGAGCATGGAGTTCCAGAGCTTGCGAAAGGCTGGGATTGCAAGGACGCTGCGGCGTGCATCCTGCGCTGGGGCAGCAGGGGTTGGCAGGCTTGCAGGCATGGGTTGAGTCTATCGGGCGTAGCTGTCACGCCTAGAAAGGGCTAAAAGAGGCTTCTAACGCTCTCCTCCAATGAGTACTTGGATTCAAAGCCCATGGCACTCTTTGCCAGGGTTACATCAGCACACAGGAATGCTGGATCTCCTGCTCGGCGCTCTACCTCAATAACCTTGGTGTCACTCTTCTTAGTTGCATCCAATACAAGCTTGATGATCTCTCGCACTGATGCACCACGTCCTGTGCCGATATTCATGGTGTCAGGCAATTTCGTTGTGGCATCGGCTGCAGCGAGATGTGCTCGGGCGATATCGCGGACATCAACGTAGTCACGGATACATGTGCCATCAGGTGTTGGGTAATCGGTGCCGAATATTGTTGGTGCTTCACCCTTATTGAGCTTGCCAAGAACTATAGGAACTAAGTTCTCCACTGAGTTATCAAGAAGCTCAGGGGCCGCAGCTCCTACAACGTTAAAGAAACGCAGTGATGTTCCATGGTTACCGGTTGTATTGATAAATGCAGTTACCGCTGACTCTGCTTGGTACTTAGAATCCCCATAAGGAGAGATCGGTGCCTTTGGTCCATCTTCTTTACAAGGATCCATTGAATCTGGGCTGCCATAGACGGCTGCAGTCGATGAGAAGATAAATTTCTTTACACCGTTGCGCTTTGCAATGGCAATCAGCTCTGTTGTTGCCTCTAGGTTCACTTGGAAGTACTCATCTGACTTCTCCATGGATTCACCAACAGCCTTAAGGGCTGCGGTGTGGACGATGCCATCCACATTGTGCGTGCGGATTACGCTTTCAAGTTCGTTGTAATCGCGGATGTCAGCTTTGATAAATGGGATCTCTACCTTGTGATGCGCGCGCAGGTAGATGATGCGGGATTCAAGGCCCTGGTAGAGAGAGTCATAGATAACAACTGACTTGCCTGCGCGGATGAACTCATCGGCAATATGTGTGCCGATATATCCAGCACCGCCTGTAAGTAGCCACGTCTCTTGGGTCATGAGCGCAGTCTACTCAGCGCTCTTCTTTGCTTTTCCTGAAGCTTTCTTAGCTGCTTTCTTCTTTGTTGCGGCCTTTTTAACAGTGTTCTTTGTCAGAGTTGGCGCAGTATCTCCTGGCTTTGCCTTTGCAGCCTTCTTGCGTGATTTCTTAGGGGATGGGCCATTCTCTGCCTCCCATGCACGTCTTCCTGCAAGGAGTTCGAGTCCGCGCTCAAGAGTCATAGCCTCAAGAGTGTCACCGCGACGTAGCGTTGCATTGGTTTCACCATCGGTGACATACATACCAAAGCGTCCATCTTTAATAATGACTTGTTTCTCAGTTCCAGGATCTGCGCCCAGTTCTTTCAGTGGTGGCTTTGCAACACCGCGACGGCGTTCTTTTGGCTTTGAATAAATCTCGAGCGCTTCATCAAGATTAATAGAGAAGAGCTGTTCTTCTGATGTAAGCGTGCGTGAATCGGTGCCAGCCTTGAGATACGGACCATAGCGGCCGTTTTGAACTGTGATGTCATCGCCTGCGCTATTGGTGCCCAGGATGCGAGGAAGTGAGAGAAGTTGGAGTGCATCATCGAGTGTGATGGTGTCAAGATTCATTGTGCTCAAGAGGGATGCTGTCTTTGGCTTTGGTGCATCTTTCTTCTTACGCTTCTTCTTTACCTCGCCCTTGTCATTAAGTTCAACGGGCTCTTCCGGAAAAATTTCTGTGATGTATGGACCAAAGCGGCCAGATTTAGCAACCACTTCAAAGTTTGTCTTGGGGTCAACGCCTAGTTCGCGTTCCCCTGATGGGGCAGCAAGCAGTTCAATCGCCTTTGCAAGTGTTAGCTCGTCAGGCGCTAAGCCTTCAGGAATATTTGCAAGCTTGCGATCTACATCCGGTAAGTTCTCTTGCAAGTACGCACCGTAGCGACCAACACGGATTTCAATCGTGTCAGATAAATTCATTGTGTTTGTAGCTCTTGCGTCAATCACGCCGAGGTCAAGAGATAGTTCATTAAGTCCTGGTTGGCCATCGACGCCGTAGTAGAAATCACGGAGCCAATCGACACGGCCTGCTTCCCCCGCTGCAATCTTGTCTAAATCTTCTTCCATCGATGCCGTGAAGTCATAGTCCACCAGCTTGGTGAAGTGGGTTTCAAGAAGGCCTGTTACTGAGAACGCAAGGAATGTAGGAACAAGTGCTCTACCACGCTTTGAGACATAGCCGCGATCTTGAATCGTTTGAATAATGGATGCAAATGTTGATGGGCGACCAATACCGAGCTCTTCTAACTTCTTCACAAGAGTTGGCTCTGTGTAGCGCGCAGGTGGCTTGGTCTCATGGCCTTCGCATGAATATTCATCGACCTTTACTGATTGACCAATAGTCATTGCAGGTAAGCGTCGATCTTCAGATTCTTCATCCTTATTCTCATCCGTTGCAATGTCGTCATATGCGGCCAAAAATCCTGGAAAAGTAATCACAGAACCGTTGGCGCGGAAAATTGTCTCTTTCTTATCTGCAGTCTTTGCATCAAAGTCCACACGCATCTGCATCTTCTTAGCATCAGCCATCTGGGATGCAACTGTGCGCTTCCAGATCAGGTCATAGAGTGCGAACTCATCACGAGAGAGCTCTGGTGCTAACTCACCCGGTGTCTTAAAGACATCTCCTGCTGGGCGGATTGCTTCGTGTGCTTCTTGTGCGTTCTTTGACTTTCCTTGATAAACACGAGCGCTCTCATAGACATGATCTTTTCCATAGAGAGATGATGCTGCTTGGCGCGCTGCCTTGATTGCTTGTTCAGATAAGTTGATTGAGTCAGTACGCATGTAGGTGATGTAACCGTTTTCATACAAACGCTGTGCAATACGCATTGTGATCTGTGCGCCCCAACCAAGACGAGAGCCGGCATCTTGTTGCATCGTGGAAGTTGTAAATGGTGGTTTTGGTCGTTCTGTGCGTGGGCTTTCTTCCATCGACTTTACAGTCAGTGGTGTGTTCTTAAGAGAGTTTGTTAAATCTGTTGCTTGCTTTTCATCGAGTAACAAGATGTCTTTGAGTGACTTTTCTTTGACTGCGCCATCTGCTCCGAAGTCGCTGGTAGACGCTACTTTCTTACCATCTACTGAAAGAAGTCGTGCTGTAAAGCCAAGATCTGTCCTTGCATTGAGATCCCACCAAGAGGATGAGATAAAGGCCATGCGTTCACGCTCTTTTTCAACAATCAACCTCGTTGCAACAGATTGCACGCGACCTGCTGAAATTCGTGGCATTACCTTCTTCCACAAGACAGGGGAGAGCCTGTAACCAAAAAGTCTGTCTAATACACGACGAGTCTCTTGCGCATCAATCAGGTTGTAATCAAGGTCGCGGGTGTTTTCAACAGCTGCCTTAATTGCTTCTTCGGTAATCTCGTTAAAGACCATGCGCTTGATAGGAATCTTTGGTTGGAGAACTTCAACGAGGTGCCAAGCGATTGCTTCACCTTCGCGGTCTTCGTCAGTTGCTAGAAGGATCTCATCAGCGCCCTTCATCAACTCTTTAAGCTCAGCAACTTTCGCCCGCTTATCTGGGTTGATGACATATAAAGGTGCGAAATCATTTTCAATATCGACGCCCTCTTTAGACCAGGCGAGCTTCTTCACCTCTTTAGGGATATCAGCTGCCCTCTGCGGCAAATCACGAATATGGCCAACGCTAGCCTCGACGATGTAACCATCGCCGAGGTAACCGCCAATTTTGCGTGCTTTC
>Ga0304730_1000268_pt1 | contig 45747 bp, 65 predicted proteins | sample M_130628_MF_Meta_FD_190474 | JGI IMG/M metagenome (GOLD analysis project Ga0304730, IMG submission 190474) | Freshwater microbial communities from Lake Montjoie, Canada to study carbon cycling - M_130628_MF_MetaG (v2) (version 2) | ecosystem: Environmental > Aquatic > Freshwater > Lake | place...
GCCCCGACACAAACATCGCCAAATAGCAACACCGCTTTAAAGCGGTGTTGCTATTGATGTTAATAGCGCTATTTGGCGATGTTTGTGTTGGCACGCTCCAAAGCCCCTCAGCCGTGTGGCTGAGGGGCTGAGGGGGCTTGTGAGGCTACTTGAGCGGGTTGCCGTAGTCCCGCACCATTGAGTCGTAAATTGGCGTGTCCGTGCTTGTGCGTGGCTCGCGGAAGCGTATCGCGATGAATAGCCCCGCCACCAATAGTTCACTTCCGAAGATGTAGAACCCGCTAACGCGTGGTAGCAAGATGTATGGGGCGGACGCTAGCGCCCATAATAGGGCTAAGCGTACTGTCGTGCGTGTCCAGTAGTAAAGTTTTCCGTGCATTGTATTGCCCTTCTTGTAGGTTGAGTAGAGTATACCCAGTTAATTTAGTTCTAAACATTTTATTTTTTAGAGGGGGCGGGTTGCCCCGCCCCCTGTTGGTTAGATTTCGTGGATAGTTAGATTGCCCGCTACTAATTGGGGCGGTTCTTCGTTGTCTAGAAACTTATACAAGTCCCATTGGTTTAGTAGTTCGCCTAGAAAGTATCGGGTATGAATAACATAAAGAACATCAGTTGCTAGTTCACCGTTATTTAGACGACCGATTACCTCGCGGGCAACCTCTACCCAATAATCGAACCTAACTTCGGGTGTTCTGTCAATGTATTGTGCCATGTGGTCTTCAAGTGTTTCTGGTTCTGATGTCCACGCTAGTTCTGAGTCGTTCATTGTTAGCCCCCTAAGGCTTGATAGGGGGGGCGGGTTGCCCCGCCCCCTGTTGGTTAGTTGGTTACCGTGTAGGTAATTCCGTTGGTGCGGATAATTTGGATACCCTCTAGAGGTAGCATACGGTCATCTGCAACCGCTTTACCGCTTGAGTTCAACACGCCCGCTTTGCGACGGCGTGAGGCGTGTAGGTCGCATACTTGAATTAGGTTGCGCGGGTTGCCGTCCGCGTCTAGCCCGCGTGGGTCGTACGCTAGCCCCTTGCCCGTACGGTCATACTTGCGTGAGTTGGTGGTGTAGAGCCCGCTACGCAATTCACCCGTGCCCCGCGTGGTGTACACGGCGTAGAACATAGCGCCGTTTAGTCCGTCTAGTAGTTCTAGCACGCTGTCGCGGGCTACTGTCTCTTGAGTTGTTGCTCTCATTAGGTTGTCCCCTAACTTATCGGCGTTGTTGCCTTAGTATGGTTATCCCCCTTAAGGGGTATCTTAAACATAATTCTTTATAACGATTTTGTTATAATTGGGCTCTACGCGCCAAAGCACCCCCCCACCCCTTAAGCGCCCCGACACGCCCGACCGCGGCAGGCGTTACGGACTGGTATGGGTTTGAGGGGGCTGGCAGTAGCCTAAAATTTTGATAGGGTTTGGCGGGTTTGATGACAGTAGCCTATGTAACATTGGTGGTATGTTTACGGTGTGGTTGTTCGGTCAGCAGGATAGGGATGACTCGGTTGGCTTGTTCGCTAGGGTTGCTTTTTATGATTATAATGCGGGTTGTGCTTCGGTGTTTGGGGATGCTGTGGGCTGGAAGAAGCATTTTGAGGTGAAGCATGCGCGGAAGTATCCAAAATTGATTGAGTTGTTGGGGGATGCTTATGTGGAGTATTGCACTGAGTTGGGCGAGAAGTCGTCAGAGTTTTAAGAGATAATAGTAAAGATTTAAGGAGTCATTATGTCTAGAAGAGAAAACGCTGCTGAGGGTGCTCGTGGTGCTGACGCATCTAACACCTGTACTGATTGCACTACTGGTATTGACACGGGGTCTATTGATTTTGGTATTGGCGATGAGTGGGGTAACAAGAAGCATTACAACAATGCTGGTGAGTTAGTTGCGGCTGACATAGAGACTTCTACCCATCCTGAAGGTAATTCAGGTCGCCGTTGTGGTGACTGCAGTGGTCAGCATATGGACCGTCAGGTTCATCAGGATTGGCGCGATGCTGATAATTATTACCGCCGCGAACGTCAGGGCTATTAAGCACTCCCCACGAATAGTTTAGGAATTTGGCATGCCTGCTGAAAGAGGTAGACAATTTCCAGACGAGTTATCTTATGATGTCAAACCTGTAGGACCTAATAGAAGGGGTCATACTTGGTTGCACGTTTCTGCTGTTCATCCAAAACATGGGGAACTTGGACTATTAACGGCATTAGCGGAAAGTGGCGACCCAGACATTCCAAAAGGTCAAATTGGTAGTGTTTCGGTTATGCCTGACCATCAACGAAAAGGTGTAGCAACTGCTATGGCTAAAAGAGCCGAACAAGAACTAGGTATTAACCTTAGCCATAGTGAGGCGCGAAGCGATGATGGGGAAGCTTGGGCTAAAGCATTTGGTGGAACTATGCCGCCAAGGGAGGATTTGCGTTAATGGATAGAGGTAAACAGTTCCCGTACACCTATGTAAATAACCCTATTTCTGATAGTAGTGGTTTAGGTGAATGGAACTCTGTTGAAGCCCACCACCCAGAAGAGGGTAAAGTAGGGCATCTTATTTGGCATCCAGAGGGTGAAATTCAAGACGTTCACGTAAACGAAGAGCATAGAAGAAAAGGCGTTGCTACGGGTATGTATGAGCACGCTAAGAAACTTAAACTAAAACCACCTGAGCACTCTGAACTACGCTCAGAAGAAGGTGACGCCTGGGCTCGTGCTGTAGGTGGCAAAGTACCAGAGATGGAGATTCCTGATTACTAATGGATGAAGAATATACTTATGCTGACGTGCCAAGAGTAAGCATACCTGGAAAGCCCAAACCAGGTGGTTACCGTATTCAGGCTACTCACACCGAAAGTGGCGAATCAGTAGGAAACTTGTTTTGTGACCACTCTGGTAAAGTACAATCTATACAAGTAGAGCCAGAACACAGGAGAAAAGGCGTAGCCACTGCTATGTGGGAGCATGCACAAGGTCTAGCAGAACAAGGTAAAGTTCCAAAACCTAAACACTCTAGCGATAGAAGTGACCAAGGCGACGCCTGGGCTAAGTCAGTAGGCGGTCGCCGTCCCCGCAGAGTGGAGTTCTTCGAATAATGGATAGAGGACCACAATTTTTATACCACGGTACTGATGCTGATTTAGAGCCTGAAGACATGGTAACACCTCAAGGTACTTCAAAAGACGGTGCAGAAGGATATGGTTGGGCTTTTGCTACTCCTGACTCAGAATACGCCGCCGAACATGGTAAAAACGTTTACCTTGTAGAGGGGACGGGCGATGAGCAAGTGCATCCAGATAATGAAGAAGCTGTAGTCAGCAAAAAAGGCTTTAGAGTAGTAAAGAGGCATCGATGACCGTAGATGAACTCCACCAACTGCACATGAACAAACTGATACAGTCATTCGGTGTAAGTACTGCCGTAGGCGCGTTTCGAAATGATAGAGCGGCTAGGGCGCTAGGTAATCATTATTCAGAGACTGCTGACCCCGCTACGTCTAAGGAAGAAGTCTAATGCCTAAAGACAACTACGTAAAACTCTACAGGGGATTGGCTAATGCAAAGCCTGAAGATGTTAGCACAGGTAGGGGATTAGACGACCCTGACTATCCAGGTGTACATGACAGTGTTGGCATACATTGGACTCCAGACTTTGAAGTTGCTAAAAACTTTGCTACAAACCGTGATTATGGGGGTCCTGGGAAACGTCCTGTAGATGAGGGTGTTGTAGTAGAGGCTATGGTACATAAACGTCATTTAATTGACTACAACTCTGATGAGGGTCAAAGGTACGCGTCCGCTTATCAAATTGAAGAGCCTGACGAAGATAGTAATGAAAACGAGACCACGGTACGACGTCGCTCACCTGTGTTAATTACTAAAAAACATCATTTAGTAGGAAAGCAGTTCAAAACTGAAACTCCAGATATGCCAGTGAGGGCAAAGGCATAATGAAGCCTAAGAAGGAACAATTCAAGGCGTCACCCGAACAACTTCAAGCAAGACTAGACCTAAGAAAAAGTAGCGCTTCAGGTCCAATGAAGAGCAAAAAGGCGTATACTAGAAAAGAAAAATACCCAAGGAGTTACAATGGCTAGACGTAATCAATCACATGAACATGCGAGTGGCACACATCGCCCTGACGCACTAGGTTCACAGGCAGACTGCAATCACTGCGGAGTTACTGACCCTTGGGATAAAAACTTTGTTGATGACCGTAGCGCGTTTGACAAAGCCGTTCAGCGTGAAGCAAGCAGAACATTTGGTCACTATGGGGGCGACGAGAGCCCTACTCTTGATGAGGACATTGACGAAGCAAGACTTGGTAATTACCTAGGTCAAGACCGCTAAAAATACAATGGGTAACGCCTTATTTCCCCGTAATACCAATATACAATTTAGAAATGTAAATGCTGGTATGTTTTCGGGACCGCGCCCATCTTACCAACGTTATAGCGTAGGTGCTACATCTACAGGAATTCTGAAAAGGACAGGCAATGACACACAAGAAAACAGATAAAACGGATAAAACGGATACGACGGATAAAGACCCGTACCAGTATGCAATGGACCTTTCTAACAATGACAATGCTAGTCCTGAGGCTATCGGCGACGCGTGGCGAGCCGTAGCAGCCTATGCAAAAAATAACCCTAACAGTGCTTCAGCACGTTCAATTAAAAAAACTCAGGCAGAAACTAAACAGTACTTCGATGACGCGCCAAAACGAGCAGCTATTGATAAAAAACGAGCAGCAGATTTAAATAATACCGTAAGAAACGTTAACATGGGTTATGATATTGCTAAGGCAGTGGGTAAAGGGGCACTAAAATCAATAGAGAACACTGCTAATAGATTTCAACAAGACCCTATAACTACTGTAGGCACTCGTTTGGCTAACTTTGCTTCTGACATTGGTTCCAGCATTGTTAACATTGGGGCAAATGCCTCTAACGCTTTATTTGACACTAACGCACCTAATGTTCAAGGCGCTAAATTAAGAGAAAATTACGATGGGGGAGTAAGTTTTGTTGGTGGTCGCCAAAATCTAAACCCTGATAAAGGTACTAAATCAAGTTTAGGTATAGTTGTTCCTGGTAAGCCACTAGAGTCGTTTGGACGTGGGTTAGAAGTTGCTGGACTTATTCCTGGATTGGGAAAACCTCTAAAAACCGCAGGTGCGGGTATTAAAGCTGGTTTAGAAAAAGCAGCAGTGGACGGTATTGCCGCAGGAATGACAACAGGCGCACGTTCTGCTGTAGGTCAAAACATTGCTAAAAACACAGCAAAAGTTATGCTTGCTACCCAAGCACTTACTGGTACTGGAGCCGCTCACGCCGCTACAGACTTGAGTGCAAACGCTTTACGTCAAACGTCTGGTATTAGCAGAAGTTTTGAGGCGGCTACGGGCGCAACAAGAACTTATAACCCTGAGACTGGGGTAACAATAATTCGTTTTGCTGATGATACTGCCGCTAAAGATATTCCAGACGGAGTAGCAAAGGTAATGAAACAACAAGCCGATGCTCCTTATGAGGCTCCTGCGGTAGCCCCAGCAGTAAACCCAGCAAAAGCAAAAGCGCCAGCAGTAGCCCCAGCAACAGCAGCCGCCCCTGCAGAAAAGCCAGCGGAAAAGCCAGCGGAAAAGCCAAAAGAAAAGGGTAAGCGTCCTCATGCTATCAATAGTGCTACTGGCGCTTCGTACGGCGCCCAAGAGGCTGAGATTCCTAGGCTTTACTAATGGGTACAAAAAATCCAAAACCTACGCAACGCTTTGGTGTTCCGAAACCAATCGGAACACCAAAACCTACGCCAACGCCTAAACCACCTGTATTTGGGTACCCTGTAGAGGGCGCTACCGTGTCTCAAGGGTTTGGTAACACTCCATCAAATAAAAACATAAAGTATCAGTCTGGAACAAATTTAGGAACAGATTTTGCTGCCTCAATGGGTTCTGAAATTAAAGCACCTTTGGGTGGAAAAGTTATTGGTGTTAATAAAAACGCGGGCGCTTGGGGTAATCAAGTAGTTGTGCAGTACCCTGGGGGAGCCACTTTATCATTTAACCATTTATCTAATTTTGGAAAAGTTAAACGCGGACAAATCGTTCCTCAAGGGTATGTCTTAGGACAAGTTGGTGCTACGGGGCAAACTACTGGCGCTCACCTAGACTTAGAGGCTACTCTAAACGGTGTTAGTGTACCCTTAGCAAGTGCGTTTAAGGGTTACCAGTTTGATTCCGCGTATAAAGGTGGAGAATACGGAGTCAAAAATGCAAGGGGCTACAACCGCTCTGAGAATAAATTTTATGACTTAGATAATCTTGGAGTGTACACTCCTGATAGTGACGCTAAAACTCCTGTAACCCCATCCCCAAAACCTGGTGCGGAACCTAAACCAACCCCATCACCCTCGGCACAGGCAGCCCCAGCAGCCCCGTCAGCCTCTGCGGACGGCGTAGTTGGAGGTAACGTAAACTTACAGTCAATTCGTAACCCAAGTGTATCTAAACAATTCTCTGGGGTAACCCAGGGTAATATACCGTTAGTAGGATAACAATGTCAGAAGTTAAAAAATTTGGTCCGTATAAAGGGTCTGAACAAAATGGCGGACGTCCTATTTATGTGTATAAGAAGAAAGTAAACGGCAAGTGGGAAACCACATCCAGTAACAAGGCTCGCGTTGATTATGAGGATAAGCATGGCAAGTTGTCTAAGAATACTGACGTAGACCACAAAGATAACGGTGGTCGTAAAGGTCACGACGGTCAGTCAAACCTACAGGCTATGAGTCACTCTAAGAACGTAGCCAAAGAGAATAAACGCCGTGCTGGTAAGAAAGCCACCCCAAAGAAGAAAAAGTAATAATTGAAAGCTGACCTCTGGAAGTGTGACTGGTGCGGTAAGCATTACGTAGTTCCAGCGCTCGCTAGAGATTGTGAAGATAAGCATTTAAATGCCGATTAATAGGCTAAAATAAATATATATTTAATTTAGGAGTCATGTAATGGATTTAGAAGGTATTGGTAGAGCGGTTAACTCTAACCAGCAAAAGGGCGCAAACCCTTTTATATTTACTCGTATGGGTCAAGAGTTGACTAAGCCTCACCCAAAAAAGAAAAAAGCAAAAAATGAAGAGGACTCTGAAGAAAAAGACGTTAAAGAAAAGAAGCCGACTAATCGCGCTGAAGGCATGGACATGAGTCCGCAGGGTGACCCTGAGCGCTTTAGTGTTAAAGAAGTAATTGACGAGTTGTCTCCCTACGCTAAAGCTCTTGCTAAATCGGCTGCTAAAGGCGCTGCCAAAGCGGCGCTTAGAGGTGGCGGCGCCGCGGCTACAATTACTGCCGATATGGTTAAAAAAGGCGCAAAAAAAGCCAAACAAAAGAGGGATGACCGTAAAAGTAGCGCATCTAGCCAGGATAATTTACCTGAACTTGGTGATTTTACAGCCCAGCCTTTGCAGACTGACGATTTTGGAACAAGCAATCCTTTTGACGATTTCAGTGCCCCCGCAACGCCTGCTGCTAAACCAGGTAGATGGGGTCTTGGGAGAGCAAAACCTACACGTGGAAATGAATTAGATGAGTTGAACCCACCACCTGCACAAAGAAACTGGAGTGGCGGTTGGGACCCAGGTATCGAAGACTTTCCTGAAGGCTCCCCCGAAAGAGCGCAACGCGTTCAACTTCGTGAAGACGCGAGTAAAACTTTCTTTTAAAGGAGATGGCTGATGCCAAAAAAGAATAATCTCCAACCAAAGTCAGACCTGGAACAGCAGGCAGTAGCCCGCTATTTACAGAATCGGGCTAAGGCTAACCCTAGAGATTTTCGTGACGCCATTACTAAAGTAACTGGTGGCGTAAGAGGCATACCTACTAATCTTGTACAATGGAATAGGTGGGATAAATGAACCGCAACGATACTTTTTCTAACGCAGTAGCCGTACCTGTACAAATTAAAGATGCAAGATTTGGTTTACGAAAAATGCCTACTAGCAAAACTGAACAACCAAGTATTTTTTCATACAGTAGCCCAGGTATGGGTGTGAACGGAGAGCACCAGTCGTGAAGCCTATCCGCACACCTAAACCTTGGAGAGACAAAGACTACCGTAAAAAAGTTGCGTATAAACTGAAGACTAACCCAAATCCAAAAGAACAGGCAGAGTATAAAGACAAAAAAATAGCGTCAAAATTTGTCGCTAAAGAAGAGTGGTACTCCGACAGGGGACTGCCAAAAGAGGGTATGACAGACAGGCAATCTAGAAAAGATTACTTTTCAAGAGTTAATGGTCAAGATACAGGCGTATCAGTTGCTCCTGACGAAGTGCCAGGTGTTAAAGATTACATGCCATGGAATGAGTAAATTATGGAAAATAAAAAGAAAACATCAAAGAAGGACCCACGCTTAGAGCGTGCTGGCGTATCTGGCTTTAATAAACCTAAAGCAACTCCAGACCACCCAAAAAAGTCTCACATTGTTGTGGCTAAAGAGGGTGACCAAGTTAAGACTATTAGGTTTGGTCAGCAGGGCGTAAAGGGCTCTCCAGATGGTTCAGACCGTAATGCTTCATTTAAAGCACGTCACGCTAAAAACATTGCTAAGGGCAAAATGTCTGCGGCTTACTGGGCAAACAAGGTGAAATGGTAATGGCTAGAAAAGAAGTTTGGGATACCCCAGACCCATCTAAAAAGGACAAAAAGTTAAGTCCAAAGAAAAAGTCTTCCGCTAAAGCGGCTGCTAAGGCTGCTGGACGTCCTTACCCTAATCTGGTAGACAACATGAACGCGGCTAAAAAGAAGAAGAAAAAGTAATGGCTAAAAAAGAAGAAAAAAAGAAAGATACTCCTGCAATCCTTAAGGTTTCAGGTAAAGTTCACCGTGTCTATAAAGACGATAAAGGCAGTGTCATTGTTGACCATGTTGGTTCGGCTAAACAGAACGGAAAGTACGATAAAATAAACGTAACCAAAAAAGCTGGAGCCAAAACGGTTAAGGCTGGCGTTGCCGCTACCAAAAAGTGGCATAAAGCAAATCCGCATACCAAGAAGGGTAAATAATATGTGTGCAACATGTGGTTGTGGTCAACCAAAAAATAAGCACGGACAGAAGACAGTAGCCGCGGCTAATAAAAAGTTTGCTGTTAAGAAGCCTAGCAAAACAGGAAAACCAAACAAAAAAGCTAAGTGACATCTTTACGCAGTAGCCCGACCCAAAATTAAATAGTTTAGGCAGTTGCCTAACCAAGAATTAGGTAGACTAATAACGCTAGAGATTGTACGAGGCATCGTTTTTCTCATAAATAGCACTTAAATAACTAGTTATTAACCCCCCATGCCTAAGGAAGGAAAAAATCTTATGGCACGCGATACAGGCTCATATACAGTGAGCACCCCCCCAGTAACAGACCCAGTACAATCACTGGCTGCTACCGCTACAAATAACACAACAGCAGCTGTAATTACTTACACCACAGCTTCTGCCCACAATCTTAAAGTCGGTCAGCCAGTCGTTACCAGCGGCTTCTCAAACGCTTGGCTTAACTACAACCCAGATTCAGCAACAGGTAACGCAACTCCAGCCGTTGTTGCTTCTGTGACTAGTTCAACAGTATTTACTGTTAACATTCCAGCCGTAGTTGCTACTGCTTCATCTGCTGTTGCAGGTACTGTTGTACAGCAGGCACTTGTTTCAAACTCACCGTATGGTCATACCTGGTTGCCTACCAACGCACAAACTAACGTTGTTGTTGCTCGTGAATGGGGTAACGGATTCCCAATTCAGCCAAACGATGACCGTGCAGCAAACGTTGCTATTACAGGCGTTTCATCTAACGGTAGTCAAGTTACATACACGGTCGCTTCAGGTCACGGACTTGTTGCGGGTCAGCGCGTATCAATTCAAGGTATTAAGTCAGGTTCTTACAACTCAGACGCATACAACCTTGAGACTTTTATTGCTTCCACAACCGCGACTACAGTTGTATTCAACAGTAGTGTAACTGATGCTGTAACTTCATACGCTAACGGAGCCATTGTTTCTCAGTCAGCGCTTAACGGAGTTAAGGTAATCTCATCTGCTGTAGGCGCTGTTGCTTACGCAGGTTCAACCTCAACAACGACTGCTACTGCTGCTGCTGCTGCTACATCCCTTTCAATTACATCTACTTCAGGTCTTGCTGTTGGTATGGGCGTTAGTGCAACTGTTTCAACAGGTCTTGCTACAGGCGCAGTTATTACAGCAATTGGTACAGGCACTGTAACAATTAATCCAGCAGTTAACGCTAACACAGTAGCCTCTGCCGCTGTTATTACGTTCTCGGCTTCAACTAGCAACCAGTATGTAACTCAGCAAGCACACGGCTTAACTTCAGGTGAGAACATCACAATCACGGGTGCAAGCAACCCTAATTACAACATTTCTGGTGTTGCAACATCTGTTGATGCAAAAACCTTCTCTGTAAAAGTCCCATCCTTTAAGATTATTAAGGTTTCTGGAACAGCAGGAACTGGCGTTGTTGGTGACGGAACTAACGTTCTTTACTACACCGATTCAGCACATGGCTTAGCGTCTGGTGACAAGGTAACCATTACTGGCATGGCTCCAGCAGGCTACAACATAGTAAACGCTGCAGTTATTTCTGCTGGTTTATCTGCAAATGCTTTTGCAGTTGCTAATACTACAGTTACCACTGTAACTGCTGCTGGTCAGGCTGTTAAGAATAGTGGCGCCTTTACAGGAACTGCTATTGTTGCTGGTGACAAGGGTTGGGCTGGAACTTACGCTTACCCATCAGGTAACTTGGACCCATCATTGGATAACCATGACCGCGTTGCAAACTCAGAGCGCGGTTACCCTGACCTAACCTCAAGTTACACAACGCCTAACCTAGTCGGGTTGACAACTACAAACGCTATCCAAAAGATTCGCGCTGCAGGTCAGACACCTGGTAACGTTCAGTTCTCAACCGATATTACGGCTACTACAGTTGCTACAACTACGTCAACCCTTCAGGTTACTTCAGGTACCGTCCACAACTTGGCTGTTGGCGACACTGTTTACCTAAGCGGAAGTTCAAACACAACGTTGAACATTGGCGATGCAATTGTTTCTTCTGTACCAAGCACAGTTAGCTTCATTGTTGGAGCAACAGGGTGCACAGGAACTGTTGGCGCTACTGCACTTACATTCCGTCCAAAGAACACTGTTGTATCTGCTCAGTCCCCAGCGGCTGGCGCTACAACGGCTACCGTTGTTGGGTTCACTCGCAACTACGGTATCTAAGACTACAAACGAAAGAGCGCCCTACGGGGCGCTCTTTTGCTTTTCACGGCGTTTTTGCAAATTCAACTGATGCTTAATGCGTTTGCGGTCTTCATCAGTAGTTGCCCCCCATACGCCCTGCAATTTATTTTCTAACGCGTACTTTAAACACTCAGTAGTAAACTCACAAGTATTACAGACAGCAAGAGCGTTATTAATTTTTTCTTGGTACTCTGCTTTGTCCTTGTTAGTTATTTTTGATACTGGCTTGTCAGGTAGTTCTGGAAAAAACACCTCTGGGTCTACCTTTGTGCACGGTAGATACGAGTCACGACTAATTGGTAAAAACATTTACTCTCCTAAGTTCTTACTGTAATCCTATATCACATCTGTGACAAAACACAAATTTAGCGGGACATATATCATAACTTCCTGTTTAATAGAATAGTACCTATTGTTACTATGTATAAGGTTTAGAGTATGCTATCTAACGCTAGTTCTTGGACGCAATTAATCCTAACTTCCCTTGAAATTGCAGCACTTATTTTTGCTGGGTTTAAGTATATTAATAGGCTTACGTCCAGGCTGGAAAAACTAGACCAAATTGATGATAGAATTAAAAAGGTGGAATCCCAATACGTTCCTAACGGCGGGTCTAGCATGCGCGATGCGGTTAATCGCATTGAGAAGAACATGGACAAACTGCAAGAACGTTTTGATAACCACATTGACAACAACAATCGATAATTGGAGAAAAATGAGTACCCTTACTAAAAAGAAACTAGTTGCAATCGCTGAGCAGTACGCTTACGCAGCACTTGTTGCAGTAGCCACAGCATACGTTGCAGGTTACACAACCCCGTCAGATTTACTTAAAGCCGCTTTAATTGCTATTCTAGGACCGCTTGCTATTGGCGCTAATCCTAAGAACTCTGCTTACGGCGTAGGCTCAAAGAAGTAATTGTTAGCATTGAGGGGGGCAGTAGCCCCCCTTTTTGTTATTCTATAATTATGCACATCATTCAGACAGTAGCCGCCTATCAGGGGCATGCCGTGCCTAGTCAAGTTACTAGACCTAAAGGTCCGTTTCCTGCCGAGTTATTTAGACAACCTGAAGTTATATACAACTACGAGCAGGCGTACGCCGAAGACGGCTCTAACTTTGAAATGGGCGCTACCGCGCAGAATAACTTTGAGCCTCCTATGTGGCTTCGTTGCTATGATTGCCACGCTAGAGTTCGTGAAGACGAAACTGAATTACACGAGTGTGATGAGTAATGGTTCCCGACCCACAAGAGTTAAGAGACTTGATGGATGACTCAACGTTTGATTCCCCCTACAAAACTCCTGAAGAGTATGCGTCAGGTGGCGATGAAGAAGGGGAAAAAACCGCTAATCTAATCCTTGCTCAGACCTCTACTTCTAACCCTGATGAGCCTAGGACTTTAAAGGCTGGGTATGATGACAAAAACTTTATTATGACAGTAGAGTTCCGTGATGGAACGTTGTTTAATTACTACGACGTACCTCCGTCAGTATGGCAGGAGTTCTACTATTCATTTTCTAAAGGTATTTACCTAAAAGAATCTGGCTTAGATAACTGGGTTAATAAAGGTCCTGCAAATGGGGACCAGGAGTGGAAGCAGACTCGTAGAAAAGTCAGTTACCAAGACCTTATGGGGCGCATTAAAAAGGGTCGTGGAGAAGATGCTAGAATAGTTGAGAAACAATCATCTCAAGAAGCGCTAGGACAGGTACCAAACTACTAATGTTAAATATCGGACCACTATACGTAACAGCCTTAAAGTACCCACACCGTAAGCCCCTACCTGTGGTGGAAAAAGGCTGGACAAATGAAATTGAAGAACCATTTCGTAAAGGCAGTTGTTTAGTACTTAGACTACCGTTTACAAAACCCGCCCTTGTTATTGGTTGGTGGGGTCCAGAACAAGACGAAGATGACGCACTAACTGCGGCTATTTGGGGGCGTAAACTAGACGTGCCCTTAGACGAACTACTGGAGTGGGACTAATGTTTAAAAAGAAAACAGAGCCTTGGGTAAAACCATTTCCTGAAAAACTAGCCAACAGGGTCTCTAAGATTGCTACCGCAGATTTAACTATGTGGCTTGACCAAGCCATGTCAGAAACTAATCGGTCTATATCTAACTACCAAAGGTCTAATGAACCGCTTGAGTTAGAGAACATGTTGGTTGGCGCAGAGGCTATAAACGCTTTGGTATCAGAACTGCACCGCAGAACTGTGGTATAGTTGTATTGCCTAACTTCTTTCCTCTCCTAAGGTGGCGTGATAGACCCTAGCAGTTTTACTTGTTTTAACGCTAGGGTCTTTCTTTATTGTTGTACTATGTAAATAACCGTTTTATTTAGTTTGGAAAACACATGAGTGAACATCAATTTTACGCTGAGAGCGAAGACGACCTCTCTGACGACCTTTTGCCTGAAGAGCCTGAGGAAGATGAGGTTGATGAACTTTCTAAAGAGTTTGTAAATAAACTAATAGACAAGATGATGCTCTTTATGGAGACCCTTGTTGGGCACGCGCTTCACCCTTACCAAGTACCGCTTGCACGCCGTATTATGGAATCAGTGCTTATTAACGACGGTGAAGAAATTACGGCTCTAGCCGCCCGTCAGTCAGGTAAATCAGAGACTATTGCTAATACTGTAGCCACGCTTATGGTGCTTCTTCCCCGCCTTGCCAAGATGTACCCAGACCTTTTAGGGCAGTATGTAAACGGCATTTGGATTGGTATGTTTGCTCCTGTTGAAGGTCAGGTAGAAACCCTATTTGGTAGAACTGTAAACCGCCTTAGTTCTGAGCAAGCCCGTGAGATTCTAGGTGACCCTGAGATTGATGACTCACTAGGTAAAGTTCCAGGTGTTTCTCGTCAGATTATCTTAAAAAACTCTGGTAGCAGTCTTATGATGATGACCGCAAACCCGCGAGCCAAGATTGAGTCTAAGTCCTTCCACCTCATTGTTATTGATGAGTGTCAGGGTGCAGATGACTTTATTGTCTCTAAATCTATCTCCCCTATGTTGGCGTATTACTCAGGTACCATGGTAAAAACAGGGACACCGACAAACGTCAAAAACAACTTCTACCGCTCTATTCAGTTAAACAGGCGTAGGCAGACCTCTCGCGGTAAGCGTCAAAACCATTTCCAGTGGGACTGGAGAGATGTATCTAAAGTAAACCCTCGCTATGACAAATTCGTTCGTAAAGAAATGCTCCGTATTGGTGAAGACTCTGATGAGTTCCAGATGTCGTATAACTGCAAGTGGATGCTTGAAAAAGGTATGTTTATTACCTCTACGGTTATGGACGAACTTGGTGATACCAGTATGGAAACTGTTAAGTCTTATCACCGTACGCCTGTTGTGGTTGGTATTGACCCTGCTCGTAAGATGGACTCTACGGTTGTTACAGTTGTTTGGGTTGACTGGGACCGCCCTGATGAGTTTGGTTACTACGACCATCGTGTAATGAACTGGATGGAAATTCAAGGCGATGATTGGGAAGACCAGTACTTCCAAATTGTTAACTTCTTAGCCAACTACAATGTCTTTATGGTAGGGGTTGACGCTAATGGTGTCGGAGATGCCGTTGCACAGCGTCTAAAACTGCTCCTACCGCGTGCAGAGGTCATTTCGCTAACCAGTAGCCCTACCGAGCAGTCAAAGCGCTGGAAGCACCTTAAAGCCCTTATTGACCGCCGTATGGTTGCGTTCCCTAGCCACGCTAAAACTCGCCGCTTACGCACGTGGAAGCGTTTCTATCAACAGATGACAGACCTAGAGACAAAGTTCAAAGGTCCTAACTTTATGGCTGCTGCTCCAGACGAAGCCCACGCTCACGACGATTACGCAGATTCTTTAGCAATTGCCTGTTCATTAACTATTGACATGACCATGGTTGAGGCTGAAGTAAGTTCAAGCCCATTTTATAGGTAATCCGAGTTTAGTCTGACATTTGCCCCAATACAGGGCACAATTTAAATGAGGAACCTCAAACCTTAATTAAGGAGAATCTCCCTATGTCAGAAATCATTGCACCTGCACCTCAGTTCCCTGAGAAGCCAGGTACCGTGTACGACCGTACGTTAAGCCCAGCTTTGCCAGGTCAGCGTGGTCCACTTCGTTTCGAAGAGGGTCTTGCTACCGATACTGACGTTCCTATGGAATTCACTAAGGGTGCTATGCAGGGATATATCCCAGCACCTGGTCGTGTAAACCATAACCAGAACGTTTTTGAAAAGCCAGCCGAAGAGACAATGCGTGAGCGTGCTCACGTTGGCTCTTGCGCTTGGGTGGAAGCACCCGCAGTGCTTGTTGACTTTGCGTCTGAAGCATTTGCAGACCATGGTGACAACAGCTTTGCAGAAGTTTTCCGTGATGGTGGGCATCAGTTCCGTCTGAACCCATCAGTCGTACAGGACTAACCTCAAACCTGGTTCCCCCCGCCCATAAAGCGGGGGGTCTAAGGATTTTACTATGGCTCTTATTCAAGGTAAATCGGTTAAAGAGGGTCCTAAACAACTCCCTGCTAACCCTAAACTGTGGAATATGTACGTTGCACAGGCTAAATCGCGTTTTCGCGTTTACCCATCACCTGCGGCTGCTCACTGGGTACACTCACGGTACGCGCAAGTTGGTGGCAAGTTTGTTACCTCTGAAAAAGATATTGACCCACGTTTTCGTGACTATGTGCAAGAACGCATGGATGAGCAACTTGCCTCACAGAAAAAGAAAGTTACAAAGCCTGTTGGTCGTAACACTATTCGCGGAGAGAAATTCCGCGGTTAAAAACTGTGGTATTATTTATGTTATTAGATAGGGAGGATGATTAGTGAGTATTGATTTCTCGCCACCCAGTTATAGGGCGGCGTCGTCTGACTTAACTATCTCAATTTCCCCTCTGGGTCTTGTAGAACTTGCTGATGAAGAGTTTGAGGTTCACGGTCCTCGGCTAAACCGTTACTCCCTTAACTGGGCTATGTACCTAGGTCACCATACATCTTACCGCCGTCAGGCTGGCGAGACCCAAATGGTTTTCAACTATTATCGTGCGTTTACAGACTACATCATTAACTTCTCGTTTAGCAAAGGCGTACAGTTTCGTAGCCCTAAGCAGACTGAGGGTATCGTACCAGACTTGTTAGAAAGAGTTTGGGAAGTTGATAACGACAAGAGAACTGTCCTATGGGAAATGGGTCAACAGGGTTCTGTATCGGGCGACTGCTTTGTTAAGGTTGCTTATGAAGAGGGCTATACCGATACTGTTGGTAGGTTCCACCCAGGAAAAGTTCGTGTTCTTCCCTTAAACGCGTCTTTTTGTTTTCCTGAGTTTCACCCGCACGACCGTGAACGTCTTATACGTTTTAAATTAAAATACCGTTTTTGGGGAACATCACTAGAAGGAACTCGTCAGGTTTTCACATACACGGAAATCCTTACAGACGACATTATTGAGGAGTACATTAACGATGAACTTATTGACTCGCGTCCGAATCCGCTTGGCATTATTCCTGTTATTCACATTCCAAACGTCCGAGTCTCAGGCTCCCCGTGGGGACTCTCAGACTGCCACGACATTATCCCAGTCAACCGAACCTACAACGAGGTTTCAACAGATATTGCCGATATTGTTAACTATCATGCTGCCCCTGTTACTGTCATTATTGGTGCTAAAGCTAACCAGTTAGAAAAAGGCGCTAATAAAGTCTGGGGCGGTTTGCCTAAAGACGCTCGTGTAGAAAACCTTGAGGGTGGCGCACAGGGTCTTAAGGGCGCTATGGACTTCCTAGCCCTTATGAAGAAGGCTATGCACGAAATGACTGGTGTTCCTGAGACTGCACTTGGTCAGGCTGTTCCTATTTCTAACACTTCAGGTGTTGCCCTTTCTATTACTTTCCAGCCGTTGATGAACAAATGGAATCAAAAGACCACTCAATATGGTCGCGGTATCCAACGCATTAATGAACTTATTCTTTTAAATCTTGCTATCAAAGAGCCAGAGACCCTGAAGTGGAACCCCACCATTGAGGGCACACTACAGCAGGGCGAAGCAGAAATGCTTGACCCTAACGACCCAATTACTTACCAGAACTACGTGCATTTTATGCAACCGTTGCCTCTGGATAAATTAATTCTTCTTAACGAAGTTCAAACCATGATGTCGTTAGGTCTTGAATCAAAATCTGGTGCTCTACGCGCTATGGGTGAAGAGTTCCCACAAGAAAAACTTGAAGAGATTCGTATGGAACTTCTACTTGACGCTAAGGCTGACGGCGCTGTCAAATTGGTACAAACCCAGATTGAAAACACTATTGCTAGCCTTACGGGCATGCTTTCGGGTGGTCTTGGCGGACAGCCAACTCCTGTGGGCAACCCAGCAGGTCCTCCTGCGGGTGGACAAGAAGGCGGTATGCCTCCAATGATGCCACCAGTTATTGACCAAGCAACAATGGCTAGCGCACAGGCTGAGCAGCAATTACGTATTGACTTGGTCACAAAAGCTTACGGAACCACAATTCCTAATAGGAAGATTCCGTCAGAAAAGTATGATTAAGTCGTGCGTTTAAACAGACAAACGTACTAAATTGTACAAAAATTAAATATAGAAATATACGTTAGGTCATTTGTGTTAATAATTCGGAAAACGACCCAGAGAAAACTAAGGAAATATAATGAACCAATCTGTAAACGCAGACGTTGAAGCATTTACTGCCGAAGCGAATGTCCCTCCAGTGGCAGCAGAAACGGGCGTTGACGCACCGACTGCTATCTCATCGAACGGTCAAAAATTCTACACTGAAGAAGATTTGGCAAAAGTTCGTACTCAGGAGAAGGACAAACTTTATCCTCAAATTAACAGCCTCAAAGAAGAACTTGACGCTATCAAACGTGAAAAAGAAGAGGACTCAGCCCGTAAATTGGCTGAACAAACCGCTCTTGACGCGAAGTTAGCAGAAGAGGCTAAGCTTAAAAAAGAGGAAGAGCTTGAACTTCGGGACCTTTTAAAAGTTAAAGAATCCGAATGGAACGAGCAGTTAGAGCGTGAGCGCAACGAGCGCGAGCGTGCCTTTGCTCTACTGGACCGAGAAAAAACGTTTGCAGAAATTCAGAATTACCGTACAAGTCGTTTAGAGCAAGAGCGGGATAATATCATTCCAGAACTTGTAGACATGATTAACGGTAACTCAATTGACGAAATTGAACAGAGTATTCAAGGACTAAAGGCTAAATCATCTAGTATCCTAGATGCAGCACAGCAAGCTATGCAGGCTGCTCGTCGGGATATGACTGGAACAAGAGTAACAACTCCGCCTAACGCGGGACCTCTTGACATCGAAACTGGTACACGTCAGTTTACGGCACAGGACATTGAGTCCATGTCGTTGGCTGAATACGCTAAGTATCGAGATAGTCTCTTGAGCCCAACCGCTCAAGGTCGTTCTACTGGTCTGTTTGGTTAATACCCCAACTTAACAATCAAAACTATACAAGGAGTCCACAAGTGGCTAGCGCATTAACAGGTACAGGCAATCTCGCCGCGTCACCTACCGCCTACTCAGGCACAAACTCGCAGCTAACTCAGGCGATTCAGCAGATTTGGTCAAAGGAAATTCTTTTCCAGGCTATGCCAATCCTGCGTTTCGAACAGTTTGCTGTAAAAAAGACTGAACTTGGTGTTGCACCAGGTCTTCAGATTAACTTCATGCGATACAACAACCTTGGCTTTGCACAGCCATTGGTTGAAGGTGTTCGTATGAGTACCAACGCATTGACTGCACAGCAGTTCTCAATCACAGTTTCTGAGCATGGTTATGCTCTTGCTGTGTCAGAACTCTTGCTAAATGCTTCATTCGACGATGTCATGGCATCTGCTTCCCGTCTATTGGGTCGCAACATGGCTATCTACCTTGACCAGATTTCACGCGACACCCTTTACGGTGCCACTTCTGTAATTTACGGTTACGACCGCTCAGGTCTATCAGCTGTTAACAACTGGTACGACAAGGGCACCAAGGGCGCTAACCGCGCTGGTATGACTGGTAACTTTGGTCTAACAACCGCAACCGTTAAGGATGCAGTTGAGACCTTGGCTACCAAGAACATCCCAAGACTAGGCGAAACCTACGTTGCGTTTGTTCACCCTCACCAGAGCCGTGCTCTTCGTGACAACCCTGAATTCATCGAAGTTTCGAAGTATGCCGCTCCTGGTAACTTCATGCTTGGTGAAATCGGTCGCCTTTACGACACCGTATTCATTGAGACCACTCAGATTCTCAAGGTTCCAGGTGGAGCAGGCACTTCATACACCGCTGATACCGCAGTTGCAACTCCAGTAGTTGCTGCTGGTGGTGGCTACACAACCCCTAACACCTTCACAGGTAATGGTGGTTCTGACCGCTACTCAGCAATCTTCATCGGCGACAATGCCTTTGGTCACGCTATCTCACTTCCTGTGGAATTGCGCGATGGTGGTATCCTAGACTTCGGACGTGAGCATGCACTTGCATGGTACTCAATCTTCGGTCTTGGTCTAATCACCGACCAGGCAATCGTAGTTGCTGAAACCAACTAATTAAGACCCCTAGAGAGGGGGCGCAAGCCCCCTCTCTGCTTTTAAACAGACACTAACATTGGAGAAAACACTCATGGCAACATCAAAAGCAAAACCAACTGACACCACTGGTCGTCAGCGTGAAGCACAGCAGGCAGCATTTGCTGATGAGCAGGCAGAAGCCGCTCAGACTATGGCAATGGCTACCGCACAAAAAGCAGTCGCATTAGAGACTGAAGTAATCGACGCTACTGTACCTAACAGGGTAACAGTTATTGTTGATGAGCCAACTATCGTAGACAACAGCGAAAAGGCTGTTACTATCCGCGTAGTTGAAGACATTGAAAATATGACTTTCGGTGCTGGAAATTACTTTTCCTTCCGTGCTGGTCAGAAGTACCAAGTCAATAAAGACTTGGCTCGCCACCTTGAAGAAAAGGGTTACCTCGCTGGAGTTATCTAAGCAGGTTTTAGAGTGGTGGGCTTCGTGCCCACCATTTCTATTTTAGGCAGATTTTTTCACCAAAGTAAGGCATTATTTATTAGAGTGCACGTAAGGAGTTTTTGTGGCTGTACTTTCTGACCTCCTTTCTAGAGTTCGTCTAGAACTTGGAGACAACGCCAAACAATTTACCACTAACCTTACTGGTGATGGTGTTACTAAAGACTTTTATTTAAACGTTAAGCCCGTAGATGCTACGTATCTAACCGTTACGGTTAATGGTTTATCTCAAGCCAATCCAACAAATTTTACGGTTGAAGAAAACCTTGGAATAATACATTTTAACTCAAACTCAACAACTAAAACTGGCTCTGGTGGCGGCGTTGGAACTAGCAGTTTTACTGTAAACGCTACTACTGGAATTGTTGTAGGTATGTCGGCAAGTGGTACGGGGATTGCATCAACCGCTATGGTGTCCTCAATTACAGGGACAAATACGGTAAACGTATCTGCGGTTAACACAAACACAGTTTCTGGTACCGTAACCTTTACCAATGTTCCTACGGAGAATGCCGTAATTATTATTACAGGCACTAGTTACCGCTACTTCACAACCACCGAACTTACTACGTTTGTCAACACTGCCGTTACACAGCACACAAGCAACCGTACAGACGCTTACGGTAGTGAAGTGACCATTGCTAACATCCCAGCCGTAGAAGAGTACCCAGTGGCTCTCCTAGCCGCTGTAGAGGCTCTGTGGGCGCTTGCTACAGACGCCGCGTTTGATATCAATATCATGGCTCCAGATGGAGTACAGATTCCTCGTAGTCAGCGCTTTACGCAGTTATCTAATATTATTGCTCAGCGCCAACAGCAGTACCGCGACCTGTGTGCGGCTTTGAACGTTGGTTTATTCCGTATTGAAATGGGTATACTACGCCGTATTTCTCGTACCACCAATAAACTAGTGCCTGTTTACATGCCTCAGGAAATTGACGATAGCACTAAGCCAGAGCGCGTTTACATTGAGAATAACATGAAGGGTCGCACCCCACTTCCAAGCAACGTGGGCGTTTACGACATTGTTCTTACGCAGGGTGACGTTTGGTCAGTCCCATTTGACTTCCCAATTAACTTAACTGGTTACCTAGTTAAAGCACAGGCTAGAACTTACCCAGGCGCACCTGTTATTGCGGCTGAAATTACTTGCACTATTACAGACGTTGCTTTGGGTAAGGTAACTTTATCCCTTACTCACGACCAAACACTTGACCTCCCGCTTAAATCTTTCTGGGATTTGCAAATCTACAAGGCTGATGAGTCTTTCAATGAAACCTACGTGCGCGGTTTAGTATTTGCTAATCGCCAAGTCACGGAGGAATAATGGCGGTTAGTACTCAAGAAGTTATTGTTGTAAACCCAGCCTCTACTTCTGTAGTAACGGTAACGGGTACTGCTGTAGGTCCTCAAGGTATCCCTGGTCCTTCAGGTATTTTCTTATCTGCTACTGCGCCTACTGATAAAACTCTTGTATGGGCTGACCCTAACGATGTTACCTACACTACTTTGGTAGACGGTGGTTCTGCGTGAGCGCATTAAAATACTGGGATTCTACAACAAGTTCTTGGAAGTACTTTGCCCAAGGAGTTAAGGGTGATACAGGTCTAACTGGTCCAGCAGGTCCAACAGGTCCCACAGGTACAATCACCTCTGCAACCGCGCCAACTAATACTAATCTTCTTTGGGTAGACACCACTACGTCCACCTCTGTGGCATTTGTTTTAAACGGCACTAACGTACTTGTTGGTGGAGCCATCTCTGTTGTAGACAGTAGAGTAGCCGTTAAAAACCCAGACCTCCTTATCGTAGGAAATATCACTAGAAATGCTTCTGGGGTTGTCACATCTGCCGATGTTAGGTTTCCAGACGGGACCCCTGGAATTTATACCACTCTTTCTATTGATGTTTCGGGCGCGGTTAACTCCTACCAGATTACTTACGGAACTTCTATAACTTATACACAACCGACAATTACACGTGATGCAAACGGGGCAGCAACTTACGTGCCTCAGATAGTGGTGACATAATGGGAATTCTTGACGTACCTAGTTATTCAAAAGCACAGTCAGACGCTAAATACGCTCAGTTAAATAAGGTACTTCCTGGACGGTATACACTTCCTCCAAGAACATCGGCAGATGGTCTAAAAGGGTTGACCCCAATGACTAACCCGCCTACTCTTACTAAGACTACGGCGGCTACCATAACTAACTCAGTCTTGGTTTACCCAGGAACTTCAACGGGAACTGGTAGTGGGTTTAACCGAGCATTTGATGCAAGTAAATCCCCTTATTTTTTGTATCACGGAAACGTAATGAAAGCTGCTGGTACTACTATTCCAGACTATGCTGCTGTGCAAGGCTCTCTTAATAACGGTTATCCATTTGATGGCGGTAGTTATTCTGTAGAGTTTGACTACGACGGCTCTCAGTTTGAAATAACGTGGAAAGACATAGCGTCTAGTAGCAAGGGAATGATTTTTATAGATGGTCAGCCTGTAAACTCTAGCTATGTACTGTTTGGTGCAACGGGTAGCGGTAGCACTTATAGAACTCTTGTTAAATTTGTTGACCCAACGTTTACACCACTTGTGGTAACTGCCGCCTCAAGTAATAACACAACTACAACTACCTACACAGTTACTAACCCAAACAGTACATTAGCGGTTGGAGATGTAGTTAGTATTACTGGGTTATCTACCAGTTCTCTTAATCTTTCTGGAGTTACTGTATCAAGTGTAACGGGCACTACGACGTTTACTGTAAAAACTTTAACCGCAGTTGCTACCGCATCTGCTACTGCTCAAACTGCATCGGTTGCTAAAGAAGTTCGTACTACTCGCAGGGTGACTGTAGCTATGTCTAGCCCTGTTCCTTTTTACGGTATCTATAGACAACCTACCGCTAGTATCTATAAGCCCCCTTCAAAAATAACAAGTATTTTATGGCAAGGAGATTCCTTCACTGAGAGCACTGGCTCTAACACGCAAGTATTTGATGGGTACCCGACTATTGCATCTAAATTATTAGGTATTGACGAGGTAATTAACGTTGCTCAGGGTGGAACAGGGTTTGTTGTAATTAGCGATACCCAAAATACTTGTGCAAGTTTAAGCGGTAATATTACTGCCACAGCGACTACTGCAACAGTATCTGACATAACGAATTTTGGCACTCCTACATATCCCTTTAATGCGTTCATTGGTGCCGAGTATGTAACAGTCAGCACCGCTGCTGGAAACGTTCTTACCCTTATTCGCGGAATAAACTACGGAACTTTACCAACAGTTGCTGAGGCTCACTACTCTGGTGATGCTGTAGTACGCGGTTCTAGACCAATATTTAGAGCGCGTAATTTTACTGACCTAAGTAAGCTTACTAAAGCTCCCGATATTATTGCGGTTGCTGGTGGACACAATGACCTTAACTATGATGCTACTAGGCTTGCTACTGAAATCCTTACGTACTTCCGCTCACTGCGTACTTTGTTCCCTAACGCAGTTATTATTGGGCTTTCTGCGCTACCTACATTTGGCGTAGAATTTCTTAATGTTAACTGGTTTAAAGCAACTGATGCTATTAAAACTGCTATGGCGGATAGCCAAGTAAACGGTATATTTATCAACTTGTTGGAACTTCCACTTAGGTACACTCCAGCAGCAACAACCCTATCAAGTGCGTATACTTATTCAACCTCTAATCCTAATATTGTTACTACTAACTATATATCAGTTGGAGCAACAGTTGAACTAGGTAGCCTTTACGGAACTTGGGGAGGACGTAGAGTTGTTACTGCTATTAGTGGTTCAGGTCCGTACACATTAACACTAAATAAGTACCCAGATATTTCGCTTACATCTAGTACCGCTGTTACTGAAGTTGGTCCATGTATATTTACAGGTACTGGCTACCAAACAGCAATAAATAATACTGGTAATACTGACTTTATGATTATTAGCGACCAAGCACACCCAAGCCCAGAAGGGCACAGACTACTTGCTGAAGAGTTTGTTAATCAATTAATTAACACACAGATTACCACGAGGCTATAATGAGTACTCTTAAATATTACGATGGAGCGAACTGGGTCCCTTTAGTTGTAGGCTCTCAAGGTCCTCCAGGACAAGTTAGTGGCGCTAATGCTCCGTTGTACTATGACTCTGGTACAGGTAAGATTAGCGTTGCCCAAAACGAACTAGGTATTTCTGTTAACCAAGTTGGTGGAGCAGTTAGCACTAGTGGTAACAATACTCTTGCGGGTACTAATATATTTAATGGAGTTACTACCTTTAGTACTACTGCTAACTTTGTTAGGGTAGTTGCTACTAACATGTCTCTTACCGCTAATGCTACAGTCTCTACAGATGTAACTAATAAATCCTATGTAGATTCTGCAGTAAGCGCTGCAGCACAGGGTATTGCTTCTGTAACAAATACTGACGGAACAGTTACAGTTGATAATACTGACCCCAAAAATCCTATTGTATCTTTGCCTTCTGTAGTGACAGCTAGCGCATATACAAAAGTAACAGTAGATGCTAAGGGCAGAGTTACCACGGGGACTATACTAGCCACCACTGATATTCCTAGCCTTGATGCTGGAAAAATAACTACTGGAACTATCGGAATTGCTAATGGTGGTACTGGAGCAACCACAACAGCCCTTGCTTTAACAGCTCTTGGGGCTGCGCCTGCTGCTAGCCCCACTTTTACAGAAACCGCAACTTTTACAGGTGTTACACTTGTAGGGTTAATTATTGACGGAGGACAAGCCTAATGGCGCGTATTACACAAATTCAAGTTCGCAGGGACACTGCGGCTAACTGGACTTCTCAGAACCCTACACTCGCTGAGGGTGAAATTGGCTTTGAGACTGATACGGGTAAGTTTAAAATTGGAACTAAAGTTGCTACCATCTTACAGACCTGGACACAATTACTCTACGCTACTGATGCTTCCGATATTACTGGGGCTACGCTATCTACAAGTGTTACTACAGCAACTGGTATTACATCTGTTGGTACTTTAGGAACTTTGTCTGTAACTAATACTACAACTTCTGGCAGTTTCAGTGGTTCTGGCGCGGCTATTACTGCACTAAACGCTGGAAACATTAGTTCTGGTGTTGTGGCTACTGCGGTAGGCGGTACAGGAGCAACTACAGCAGCACTCGCTCGTACAGCCCTTGGAGTTGCTGCCTCTGGCGCTAATGCTGATATTACATCTATTACTGGGTTAACTACTATGCTTTCCCCTGCTCAAGGTGGAACAGGTGTTAATAACACTGCCGCTAATACAATTACTGTTAGTGGTGGTCCAGCAACTCTACAGGGTCAAACAAGCGGAGCCACCACTTATGTACCTGTGCTGTATTACTCAAACGCTGCTGATATTGTTACTTATTCAAATGCAACCCCGTCTACTACTGACCAATTAATGTTTGGTAAATCAGTTACATTGGCAGCAGATACGGCGTATGAGTTTGAAGCAGAGTGGTATTACGCAGTAACACAAGGCTCCACTAATGGTAGTTACTCCTTTACGGTTGGTTACACTGGAACTTTATCAACTAACGGAACTGGTAATACTGGTCTTGCTTACCGTGGAGGTATGTATCACGGGTCCCAAAGCGTCTCAACTAGTGTATTAAACTCAGCCTCAACATTCTTTACTTACGCAACTACTGCTACTAGCATTAGTGCATGGGGTGGTACTGTTACGGCTTCCACTACTTACTCTTTTGATAGAGTAACGGTTAAAGGTATTATTCGTACTCAAACTTCAGGTAACTTTTCTTTAAAACTTCGTACTTCTGGTCTTGGTGTTACAGCATTCCAGACCAATGCTAACTCGTGGTTGCGTTTAACGCCCCTTGGTGCAGCGGGCTCTAGCAGCACTGCAGTCCCAGTTGTGATTGGTACGTGGGTCTAATGGCTTGTAGAACAGGTTGTCCAACTCAGGACTGTGAAGACTACTCGGCTTGTTGTCGTGGAATTATGATTGATAAAACGAGTTTGCAGGTTCGCTAATGAGTAGACCATACACCCCTAGTGGTCGCTTTGATACTAATTTTGAAACCGAAGATATCCATGATGGTATTACCAAAGACTTAACTAACCCAGTAGGTACCAGTATTCAGTGGTTTGTATGGAATGGGACAGCCACTAATGTTGACCCAATTTATGATGTAGGTTCTAACTACATAACTAGCACTACTGGGGCTAATAGGAATACTACTATGTCTGCGGCTGTGGGAACTACTGTGGTTACTGTGGTTTCTACTACTGGTCTAGTTGTGGGTATGGCGGTCAACGGTACAGGCATACTTAGCGGTACGTTAATTAAATCTATTTCTGGTCTAAATGTCAGGCTTACTGCCAAAACTAGTAAAACTATTACAGCGGGTACAGCAGTGAACTTTACTAATAATGGTAGGAAATGGAAAATTCCAGTCATTGTACCTGTTATTAAAGCCTTGATTAAGCATGGTACGGTAGAGCATAGCCATGAAGGTTTCTATAACGCAGACTCTGTTCACTTTACTATTGACAAAGCGGAATTAAATAAAAGCGTACCTGATTTTCTTAACAACCCTGACCCCATAAACCGTGATAGAATTGTATGGCAAGGGCAGGTCTACCGACCACTCTTGTCTCAGTTTAAAGGCATTGTTGCGGAAAACTTCACACTAGTGTCTTTGGATTGTAGACAGATTATGCCTGAAGAACTAGTAAATGACCCTCAATTTCAAGCGTACGCAAACTAAGGAGACACTATGTGTAAAACATGCGGTAAAGCAAAATGCAGTTGTAAAACTGCCGACAAGAAGCAGGATGCAAAAACCACTAAAGGTATGACTCCTGCACAGAAGGCTAAGTTCGCCAAAGAAGATAAGAAGATGGACAAGAAACCTATGTCTCGTGCAGAGGACGCTAAAAAAGATGCCGCTCTTGCTAAGAAAGTTGCCCCTAAAAAAGGTAAGAAGTAATGGCTAAGGAAGACTACATTGTTCGTGCGCCTAAAGCAACGGTAAAGGCTAAACCTGCCAAGGTAGAAAAAGTTTTAAACGAGTACGGTAAGGGTGAACTTCACTCAGGTAAGCCAGGTCCTGGAAAAGGTCCCGTAGTTAAGTCAAAGAAACAAGCCACGGCTATCGCTCTTTCTGAGGGTCGCAAGGCTACTAAGAAAGGTAATAAATAATGGCATATAACCATGTTAATCTTACTGTGCAGACTACTCCTACAGCACTTGTAACTATCCCAGCAGGTAACCCTAATACTTTTGTAACTATTCAAAATAACCATAGCGGGGCTTTGTTTATCGGTGACGCTACTGTAACTGCAACAACTGCAGGCGCAACATCAGGGGTTAGTGTTGCGGCGGCAGGCTCAATTTCATTGTGGCTGCAGTCAAACTCTACTGTTTACGGGGTTACGGCTACTACGACTGTTGCTGGTGTAGTTAAAGCTATCTACTCAACAGTAGTATAAAAACTAATATTGATTTAGCGGGCGAAAGCCCGCTTTTTCATTTATCCTTGTAGTAGTTCCATGCGGGAACTGAATCAATACCCTTGCCGAATACCTTGCGAATCTCCACCAAAGGAGCCTGAATGTTTACTAAACACAGCGCTTTACGTACTCTGGCTATTGGGTTTTTGGTAGGTTCGCTTCTAGGTATTCGGGGGCGGTAATGGCTGGTTCAACTAAAGATTTAATAATCCAAGCCCTCAAAAAGACTGAGCCAAAACTGGCTGCTTTATGGGAGTCCTCAGCGGCTAACTTTGGTTGGGATAAACAATCTGCTGATATGGTTAATGTTAAGTCTGATGAACAGGGCGTAAAATTAGCCTATGACCCTGATATGGCTCAGAAAATATTTGACATTGAGTACGGGTACAAAAAAGACTCCCCTAAACCCGCTATGAGAGAGTTCTCCTCAGCCAGCAAAGCGCATTTAGACCAAGCAATTAATGAAGCACTTGGTCAACAATTAAAGGGTACGCTATGACATTTATCCTTGCTGAAGACGCAGCCCTTAAAGAATACTTGGCGGGGGTTGTTGTATCCGACGAGCGGTCTGCTAGCCGTCCTGTAAAAGTCTGGTTTGGTTACCCTGACGTAGAAATCCGCACCCAAGATTTTCCCTTTGTTACTATTGATTTATTAAACATCCGTCAGGCTACTAATCGCCAGTCTTCTGGGTATCTATATGACGGTAACTTTATGGGTACTCAGGCTATTCAAACCAATAAATGGTACAACTATGAAATTCCCGTAGCCTACGATTTAATCTATCAAGTTACCTCGTATTCCAGACATCCCCGCCATGACCGCGCTATACTGTATCAGTTACATGAAAAGTTTCCTGGGAAACGCGGGCATTTACCTGTCCCAAATGACCTAGGGACCAGCACGGGATACCGCCATATGTTCTTAGAAAGTATGGCAAAAAATGATAGAGCCGAAGGTGAAAACGGTAACAAACGCATTCTTCGCAACATCTTTACAGTAAGTGTAGCAAGTGAATTAACGCCGTCAGTGATACCTAATCTAATCCCTACGGCTACCTCAGTTGTTATTAATCAAACCCCATTGTCTGCGTCATTTCCTAGTGACAAGACTGTTGTATAACCCTATTAAGGAGAAATAATGGCTACATTTAACAAGCCAGGCGTTTACATTCAAGAAGTGCTAACGTCAAACCCACAAGTTAATAATATTAGTGGGACGTCTGTAGGTGCTTTCATTGGCATTGCTGACCGTGGTCCAACTGCTACTGTAGGCGGAACTTTAGTAGGCGTACCTACCCTAGTGTCAAGTTGGGACGAGTTTGTTAAAACGTTTAGTTTTGATGCTGTAACTTCCCCATTCTCAACAGAAGTTTTTGGCAGCACTGTAAGTAATACTTCTAACTTTTTAGGTACCGCTACTCAAGACCTTAAGTACGCTATGTACGCGTTCTTCTCAAATGGTGGCAGCAATGCTTACGTTACCCGTAAAATAAACAGCGATGCTAAGGCATCTAGTATTACCGTTGGCGATAATCAGGGCACGGTTGGAGTCACGGCTTCCTCAAACACCTTGACGTACGCAGCATCTACAACAGCCATCACAGTTACCGCGGCTACCGCTACTGCTTGGACAGGTATTACTCCAAGTACCGTAGTATCTTTTAGTGGAGTAACCGTGGGTCCAGCCACGCTTGCTACTGGCATTACATCTACAAGTTCAATAACTGCTTCAGGGTCTACAACTATCACGGCAGTTGGAACTATTACTACAGCAAACGCTGTTGGAGCAGTAATTTCTGGTACTGGTTTTGCAACAAATACAATTATTACAGGTGTAGCTGGTCAAGTAGTTACGTTTACCCCAGCAACTACTGCTAGCACTCCTGCAGGTTCAACTTTAACAATTTCAGCTAATCCTCTTAATGCTGCGTTAGCCTCAACTAATAGTCTTATTGTTACCGCTACTACAGATACAGTACTTACCCTTGCTTATGCTGGCGGTGCAGTCTCAGGCGGAGCAACTCAAACAGCGGGAACTGTTACGGTTACAGGCATTAACTCAACTAACACATCAGCCGCACTTGTAATTTCGGCTAATAGCCCAGGTACTTGGGGTAACAATATTTGGGTAGGCATTACCCCTAACCAGACCCCTAACTACTTTGACTTGACTGTTTACTATGGCGTAGACGCTACAGTAACTGCGTCTAGTGCAACTTACACCAGCCTTAAGTCAAGTAATATTGTTGAGACTATTCCGCAATTAAGCCTTAATGCCTCAGATGCGCGTTACGCCCCAAACGTAGTTAACTCTAACTGGATTACTGTTTCAGTTAACGCGGGCACTCCGACTAACCCAACTACTCGTGTGCCAGCCTTTACATCGGTCTGGGCAACTAACACCGATAATGTTACCGCAAGTAACAACACGTTTAAATGGTCCTCTAACGGAATTGTTACAGATGCGACTACTTTACTTCCTCCTGCAGTTCGTCTAGGTGGTTACACAACAATAACGTTTACTGCTGCAAGTAGTTCTGCTGCTCCTATTGCAACATCTGCTGCAGGTACAGCATTTGCTTCTACTAGCGTTAGATTAACTAGCACTACAGGTGTTGCTGGAAATACTGCTGTTGATGTTGAGTTTACTGCACAGCAACTTGACGCAGTTCCTAACCAACTAGTGATTAACTACCCTGGTGTGTATGACCAAACAAACCTCCAGAAGCTACTAACATACGCGTCTAATCGTTCTGACTCGTTTGTAGTTATTGACCCAGGTAGTGCAGCAACCACAGCCGCTACTATTACAACCTACTTTGATAACATGCCTCTATTGACTAATCAAAAATTTGGTGCGGTTTACTTCCCTAATCTTCAGTATATTGACCCATCACCAACAGCACAAGTGGGCAAGACTATTACAATGCCTCCTGGCGGTGCGGTTGTAGGAGAAATTTGCTCAACTGATTCCAATAGAGGAGCATTTAAATCTCCTGCTGGAGTTAACAGCGTTATTCCTGGCGCCATTCCAGTGTCATCGTTATCCAACTCCGACTTTGACAAAATTAACTCTGCGTTAAAGAACATTAACGTTATTCGTAACGTTGCTGGTTATGGAACCTGTATTATGGGCGCCCGCACCTTGAGCAGTCCTTACTCGGACAAGTACATTTCAGTACGCCGTACGCTTAACTACTTAGAGTTCACTTTAAAGAACTCAACTCAATTTGCAGTGTTTGAGCCAAATGACCAAAACCTTTGGGCTGAAGTTACAAGCGTAGTAAGTGGACTGCTTAGTGATTACTGGTCAAAGGGCGGTCTTGCGGGAGCAACGGCTTACCAAGCGTTTTATGTTAAGTGCGATAGCACTATTAATACTTCAGCAACAATTGCTGCTGGTCAGGTAAACATTGAAGTTGGTGTGGCATTACAACGACCAGCAGAATTCGTAGTAATTAAAATTGGTCAAATTAATGGCGGCACTACAATAACTACCACTCTTTAAGGAGATATAGACAATGTCAAATGAAAGAAAAAAAGCACTCAATACCATTGATACCCGTGGGACTATTGATACTGACCCTTTACGTAACTTTAGGTTCCGCGTTAACTTTAGTAAAGTTGGTAGCAACGGCGTTTTTGATTCGGCTATTGTTAATTTCAGTGGTGGATTTCAAAGCGTAAACGGTCTAAGTATTAACACATCACCTATTTCTTATCGTGAAGGTGGTTACAACACTACCGCACATATGATTCCAGGCATGACTACGTTTAGCCCAATTACGCTTACTCGTGGAGCGTTGTTTGGAAACGATAGCGCTATTACTTGGATGCGCGGTTTGTTTGCCGCATCCTCAGGAGAAGGTTTACAGGTATCTGATTCAGGTAACAGTTCTTTTCGTGTTAATATGACAATTCAACTTATGGACCATCCACAGTCTAGCACTGTAAACAACAAGCCTCGTATGGGTTTTTACGTACACAACGCTTGGATTGCAAGTTTAAACTACTCAGGTCTAGACGCTCAATCTAGCACTTTGATGGTTGAAACTATGGAACTTACCCATGAGGGTCTGTCAGTGGCAATGCTAAATGCCGACGGTACAGCATACAATGGCTCAGTGAAACCAAATGGATTTATCTAGAGTATACTTAGATAAACTATTAGGAGCTTAAATGACCGATTTAATAAACGACCCACAAGAACTATCAAAACTTTCTGAGGCATTTCAAAAAGTATCAGAAGATACTGAAATTACTACAGAAGCCCCACTAAGCAACACAGTTGAACTGCCAGGGGGGTATGTATTTAGTAACGGAATTGTAGAGACAACTGCTACAGTTCGGGAACTCAACGGTTTTGATGAAGAAGCTATTGCTAAAGCAGGCTCTCCTGCAGGTGCTTTAAACATTGTTTTAGAACGAGGTCTAGTATCTATTGGGGATAAAACACTATCAAAAACTGATTTAGACAGCCTACTAATTGGTGACAGAGACGCAATCCTATTAGCAATCCGCAAAGTAACTTTTGGTAAGACTGTTGAATTTGATACCGTTTGTAATTACTGTATTAGAACTCAAATTGTTACAGTCGATTTAGACACTGATATTGAAACTAAAGTATTAGAAGACCGCATTAAAGACCGAGTGCTTATTGTTGACACTAAAGCAGGCGAAGTAAAAATTGTTTTACCAAACCTACTTACCAATAAAAGAATATCGGATGACCCAAACGCCACATACTCAGAAGTGCTAACAGAACTATTATCTGGGTGCATTGTCTCTGTTAATGATGCCCCTTCACTAGGTAGGTCTACTGCGCTAAACCTTGTACTGGTAGACCGTGAAGCTATTGCAGACGCGCTATATGAAAACGCATCTGGTCCCCGCCTTGCGGAGGTGAGTAAGGCTTGTGAGGCATGTGGAAAAGGTATTTCTTTACCATTAAGTCTCGCTAGTTTATTTCGTCTATGACGAAGACAGTTACACGAGGTTAATGGATAGTTACGAAGTACTCACGAGAGTATTCTCTGGCTGGACATTAAAAGACATAAAGAAACTTTCCCGTAGGGAACGAGACAATTGGTTGATTAGGTCAACCCGATACTTTAAGGAGTAGTGATGACTGTAGGAGATAATCTAGACGACACTATCAATAAAGTAGACCAGATTGATTCAAGATTTAACAAGTTACTAGGAACTGTAGGCAAATTATCAACTGTTGTAAAAGGCATGGCTACTAGTTTAACTACTAATATGGTTATGGGAGGCAGCCCCTCATCTGCTACTGCACAGGCAATGTCTGGTGCAGCAAGTTACACCGCCAATTCAAATAAAAGTATGTTTGCTGAACCTATTTCGGGGAAAACTTGGGCAGATACGCTTAGAGGTATTGGCGGGGCGTACGGTTTAGTGGCTGGAATGTTACCCACCACGCAAGAAACCACAAATATGGGTAGCATTGCAGAGCGTATGCGTTTCTACTCTAGTAATTTAAATAACGGAGCAGGTAGTTCAAACCCGTTAAGTAAAGTCAATAACATTCCTGGGTATCAATATAGCGCTATGAATAGTGCTATGCGTATGGGAACCTCAGTGGGTCCAGATGACATGACCCAAGCCGTTAACTCTGGAAATAAAATGGGTCTTGGTCCAGGTCTTAGTAATTATAACTTAGGCAGAGGGTTTTCAGGTATTCTTGGCGGCGCGGCGCTAGCCTCTAACCTTTCTCCAGGTATTGGTTTAACTGGTGGTATGGGTGTTATGGCTGGCATTAACTCTGCTCAAAGCGTAAACATGTTACGAATGCTTGGTATTAGTGTTCGCGATAAAAACGGCGCTACTATGAATGACCTACCACAAATCATTGACCAATTGTACACACTAATTACTCGTAATAACTCTAGTCCAACCCCAGCAGATATTGCTACATCTTTAATGCCTGGAAACGCATTAGATAGTTTAATTAACCAATACTTTGGTGGCGACCCTAACACTAGAGAAGTTATTGTTGCGGGTTTAATTCAAAAAACTAAAGTTAAAGGAAGCTTGCGGCAAAGCGGTGCTAAGGGTGCGCTTGGGCTTACTGGTGGAACTAACACGGCTATTTCATCTCTTGCAAATAGAAACCTTGCTGAGGCTCAACTAATACAAGGGTTTACCGACTCTACTAACAAATCAATGGTTGGTACAAATAACTTTATACAAGGTATGTACACAAGTCTTGGTAGTTTAGCTGCGGATGAAGATGCACCATTCTCAGGTGCGCTTAGGGGTGTTCAAAATATTAGCACGGCTCTTACTACCTTTGGTGGAATGCGTAATGGCGCAGGCGCAAACATTTTACAATCTCTAGGGGTGCTTGGCGGAAAAGGTCTAAAAAAAGCGGTTACGGGCAAAGGTGGAGCCGCTAGGTTTAACCCAAAAGGTATGTTAGCTCTAGTGGGCGGAACTGCCGCGCTTAGTCTTTTTGGGGCAAACGCCGCGGATAATTATGGAGACGGTGCTAGCACAAATTCTGTTGGAAACATAGATAGTTTTGCAAGTGCGCCTTTCTCAAAAGCATCTACTGCAGGAAACTCATTTAGTGGGGACATTACTATCAACGTAACGGTTCCTCCAGGCTCCGACCCTTACGCGTATAAATCAGCACTAGCGGATATTTGGAGTTAGGAAAGAGTTATGGCTAAAGTTGTAGGTTTAGTAAGACAGTTCAAGGGTACAGGGCAAGTTGGACCTGATGGCAAAGTTATAATGGGTACGCCTTTTTTAAGCGGTTACCAATGGAATCTTCCTCCACATCAATGGAGCATGCCCGTAGAGCCAAGTAAAGTAGACTCAATTGTTGTTGACACTTCAAAATACATGGTGGGCTCTTCGCATAAATGGCGTAGAGGACGTATCTATTGGTTTGCTCAAACAGACAACGCGTATTTAGGTAGCAACAAATACAACACTGGCGCCGATAAATCTGACCCCCGTTACGGTTTTCAATTCATGTGGAACCCTAGTGAAATACAAGTTCAAGTTAGTATGAACATGGGTGTTACTCCATCGTTTGCGGATAAGTTTGTAGATGTTGCTGGAGCATTTCCTAGTGGTGAGATGTTAGCGTTTACTTTACGCATTGACCGCACAAATGACTTTGCGGCAATAAAATCTATGAATCCAGGCTCTACGCTTACGTATGACCAATTGGCTGAACAATACTCAGCAAATGCCTTTTATAACGCAAACAACAGTCACGATGCCGAGTTTGCAAGTACGTTTGTTAATAAACTTAAAGAGTTACAAAAACTTGGAACTATTGCAGATATTGAGTACTTGTACAAAGCTATTAATGGTCCAGGTTGGGTTAATAGAGCCACGGGTAGGGCAAGTTCTGACATCGGTTTCTTAAGTCCAACACTGCTTCGTGTTGATATTGGTCCCCTTAGTTACCTTGGATATGTCAGTAGTATGTCTGTTACTCATATTAATTTTTCTAAAGGCATGATTCCAATTACTACTGACGTAGCTTTACAGTTCAACATAATGGCTACGGCTGGATTGGCGACAAAGTAATGGCTATTACATCAGGGTCTCGTTATGAAAACTCAATTGTAGATGTTTTTAGAAAAAAAGAAGGCGGTAAAGACTGCCCAGTAGTACTGTACTCCTTTGACAGCCTTGAGAACATTTCATTTTATTATTACAGGTATCAAACTGGTCAGACGCTTCAAGGTATTTCTCAAAGACTTTTAGGTACACCTAACTTATGGTGGGCTATTGTTGAATACAACCCAGAAATTACAGACATATTCCACATTGTTAATGGTACTCTTTTAAGGATACCTAGTGTTTAATTATGCAACTATTGAATTTCCGTTAGCGCAGGTAGCCCCACAACGACTATCTTCGTTAATTCTGTCACAGACACGCTACGCTCACGAACTTGTCACTGTACGTTTTAGGGATTGGGACATTCAGTACGACAACATAAAACCAGGTGACCCCGCTAAAATAACATTAAGAAGTAACACTAACAACCGAGACTTTGTTGGTTACATTCACGACATTAGACCAGAGATAACTCCAGGAAAAAGATTTACTACTGTATCTATTATTGGCGCGTCATATATATTAAAACAACCTAAGCAACGAGTATTTGAAAACGTTACTGCTTCTGACGTAATCCGTAAGATTGCCGCTGAACATAACTTTGCTACCGACGTTGAAGACCATCCTAGAGTTTATCCTCAGATTGTACAGCCTGGTATTACTGACCTACAATTAATGGCGCGTCTAGCGCAACAGTGTGGGTACTTGTTTAGAATTGAAAACACTACAGTAAAGTTTAAAAAAGTTACTACTGATTACAACTTGCACCGAAGCTCCGCTCCAATATTTGAAATGCGAGAGGCTAATAACCCTCAAGGCTCTACTCTTTATTCATTTAATTTAACTCTTGGTGAAAGCATTAGATACTCTGATGGCTATAAATCTGCTGTTCAAGTCGGTGGCGTAGACCCTATAACTAGCTTGGCTTCAGTCGTTACTAATCAAGCGCGGGCTAAAACTTTGCGTGAGAAGTATCGCACGGAGTTCTTTGACAACTACGCCACTGACACAGTAGCCCCAGATGCGGTAAGTGCTTACTACGAAGCAGTAGCCGCTGATGAACGTAATCGTTTTCCTTACCGAGCAAGCGTACAAGTAATTGGTGACCCAACCTTAGCCCCTGGTATGCCTGTATACTTAGACGGTGTAGACCGAGACTACAACGGATACTGGATTGTACTTTCGGCTGAGCATCACGTCTACGAGGAAAAACAAAACGTATTAACTTATGTAACTTACTTGCAGGTAGGTACAGATTCTGTGGGAGGGGCTAATTCTTTGAACAACTTTAATGTATTAAAACCGTCTACGATTAAAAAAAGAGCACTAGTCCCAGGTGTTCGTAATGTTCCTACGTCTAAGTCTACCCTTAAAAAAGGTACGGGCACTTATACTAATACGTTTAGTCAAATAACTAGACGTGGTAAAGGGTCTGCGTATGTTCGTCAAACGCCTCACATCTGGATATTTGATGGAAACGTTACTAAAGCATTCGTAACTCCTAGCACAGGCAAAAGGAGAAACGGCTAATGTATAACAATCTTACTACTGGTGACCCACAAGATAAACGGTTCTTTGGTATCTACCGTGGCGTAGTTGCAGATACTAATGACCCTTTAGACCAAAATAGAATCCGTATGCTTGTACCTCAAATTCTTGGGGAGGCTGTGATTGGTTGGGCTTACTCAATTAATAATACTTCCCCAAACGTTGTTGGTACAGGAGTCTGGGTAATGTTTGAAGGCGGAGACCCTAATTTCCCACTATGGCTAGGAGCGTTCTAATGGCTACACCAAAAACAACATACATAATTGACTTACCTTTTGACTTATCTACTAGGGGTAAAGTTGCAACTATTCCTGATAATGATGTAAAAGCCTGGAAAAATAAGATATTGTCGTTACTATCGACAGGCACTGATGAGCGTATTTGGTATCATAATTATGGGGCAAGTTTAAATAATCTGGTGTTTGAAGACTCTTACACAGCAACGGAAGACGCCAGAATTGCTTTAAATGCAGTGTTTGCTTCATGGCTTCCAGAGTTGGAACTGATGGAAGTTAACTCTGGGTTTGACTCCAGTTATGGGTCTGTAACAATAAGCATTTCTTATAAGTTGCCGTCTGGGGTCATAGACTCTGTTAAAATTAATACTGCGTCGTTAACAAACGCAGGCGAAGTGATTGAGGTTATCTAATGGCAGACGAGTTATACGTTCCCCAAGTAGACTACACGTCCAGAGAGTACACTGCGCTTCGTAGTGACCTTATTGGTCTTATTCCAAACTTTGCTCCACAATGGACAAGCCGTGATTCTAGTGACTTTGGTATTGTGCTTCTTGAATTGTTTTCATACTTAGGCGATGTACTCAACTATCAAATTGACCGTGCTGCTAATGAAGCCTTTATTGATACGGCTACCCAGCGCGACACGGTAGTTAAACTAGCAAACTTGCTAGGGTACATTCCTAACTCTGGCTCAGCCGCTACAGGTGACGTAACTTTTACTAATACAACTGGCACTAACGTAACGGTTGCTGCTGGTACTCAGATTAGTACACAAGGTGATAATGCTAATCCAGCTATTGTGTTTACTTTAGATAGTTCTGTAACAGTAAACGCTAATAGCACAGCCCCTGGAAAAGTAACTCAAGGTAACCTTGTATCTGCTGAAGCAGTAGGTAACTCTGATGGTACGGCTAATCAAACCTTTCAGTTATTAAACCTCGGAGCATTTATTGACTCCGCATTATCTGTCACCGTAGGTACTATTACATACACAAGAGTTGCAAACATTATTGATGCTGACGCCACTGACTTAGCTTATGTTGCGTACACTGATGGAAATGGTTACACATACATTAAATTTGGTGACGGTGTTTCTGGAAAGATTCCTCCTGTTAGCGCTATTACAGTTAATTACCGATACACGACTACAGCCCCAAGTTTAGGAAACGTATCTGCTGGTACACTTAACACTATTGGACCCGCAACAGCGGCTACAGTAACTAATCCCGCTACGCTAAGTGGTGGCGCTGATGCTGAGTCTACGGATTCAATTAGATTAAACGCACCTAAATCTTTACGTACTTTAAACCGTGCGGTGTCGTTAGATGACTACGCAAATTTATCTTTATCAGTACCTGGTGTTGCTAAAGCAGTTGCACTTGCTAGTTCTTTTGCATCTGTAGTTATTTACTTAGCAGGAGCGGGTGGAGGCTTACCTTCCTCGTCACTTAAGTCTGACGTAACAACTAAATTTAATGGTAAGACTCCTCCAGGAACCACAATAACTTTAAAAGACTATACTCCTACGTATCCTTATTTAAACGTAACTGTTAATGTGCTTCCACAATACAACAGCGAAAATGTTATTAGCGCAGTTCAGTCGTCTCTTGCGGATTTGTTTGATTTTGATAACGTTTCATTTGCTGACTTTATTACTGAAGGTGAAATCTACTCAACTTGTAAGTCAGTAGATGGGGTATCTTGGATTACCGTAAATAATTACGAAAAACTATCAAGTAACCCTAATTCCACTAGCACTATCTACACTCAAACAGGTACGCTATCCGCAACTACAACAGCGTCTACTTCAGTAGTACTTGCCACTGGAACAACAGGTATATTTAAAGGCTCTAAAATTGTTTCAGTAAACACCAGTACTACAGCCACGGCTGTAGGAAGAGTAATCAATGCGGTATCAGCAGACGGTAGGACTCTCACCCTTGACGCTACTACCACCATTGCTTCTGGAGCGGTTCTTGTTGTTCAAGGTAACAGTGGAACTACTGCTGGGTCACGAGATTTATCTTGTGCTATTAATGAAATCCCAATCTACGAACCTACCTACATAACAGTTACTGCTAACGGAGGTTCATAACTATGGCTCCATTGTCAGTGGTAGACCCTGTATTTAAAGTTGCTATGGATGCTCGTCCATCTAACTACGAGACAACTCATATTAGTTGGGCACGACCAGCATCAAATTTAAATTGGTACAGGTACGTACTCGTTCGTAGTCCAAACGGTTATCCGACAACTCCAAATGATGGTCAAGTTATTTTTCCAGACCCAAATAATGCTGGGTGGACTCCACCGTATAACTACAATAGCATAGGTTTTACGGATGACATAATACTTAAGGTATCTTCCGTCCTTACTGACGGTTCAATAGATGAATTTTCCATTTTGAGTACTGGTTCGGCAACCACCGCAACTGCGACTTCACTAAGCCCTATATCTATGGGTAACCTTAAAGGAAAAAAGTTTCTAGTAGACATTAACAGCGGCAATATTACATTTGGCACATCCCTAGGTGGAGATTACAAAGTAGGCGACTATTTACGTATACCAGGGAATGCTTTGAAGTACCCTACTAGCGGCTCTACCGAAACACTTCCTGGAGTTACTAGTAACACTCAACTTGGGGTTACTAACACTTATCACTTGTATGATGCTGGCTCTTCTTATGCCACTACCGCTAATCCTGGTGTAACTGCTGGTACTAACCCGTATTCTAAACAATACAACAAGTACTACTACTCTTTGTTTGCGTATGTTGCACCTAATAACTCTAGTAATAACGTTGCGCCTAGCAACATAATTGCATTAGGCGCAGCAGTAAACTACTCAGAGTTTACTTGGATTAAACTTGGTGAAGCATCATCAGTTGTAGTTCATCAAAATGCTACCAGAAGCACTAAAGATATTTTACTGGACCACTTACCTGCATTCTACAGTGGTAAAAACAATTTTAATCAAAATAAAGATTTATCAGATTTTTTAAGTTTGTTTGCTTTTCATCTTGACGTATACCTTGCTGAAACTAAAGCCGTGTTTAATATGGCTGACGCTGAGACTAATGACGAAGTTTTACTTAAACAATTCTTAAAACAATTTGGTTCCGAGTTAACTCAAATATCTGACTTAACGCAGGCGCGAAAAGTACTAGCAAATATTGTTAGAGACTACTCTTTAGGGGGCTCAACTTTAGGTCTTAAAAACTTAATTGAGTCTTATACAGGTAATGCAGTAAAACAAATTCAAGGGCTTAATATACTTCCTGATTACAATACTTCATCTTTTGTTGAAAACATTGGTAATTGGTATCCTGTGGCATCTGTCTCAAATAGTTTTGATGATGTTTACCCGTTTGATTACACATTAGACCCTATGACTGCGGCTATTTACGGAACTAGCCCAACAGATTCTATGGTTGCTCAATTATTTGACGCATCATTAGTAGGTACAACTAACGTTAATATTAGTCCTAACGCATCTTTTGTTGGTAAATTTGCGTACCTTACCAGTACATCGGGCACGTTTATAGCAAATAAATATGAAACTAGAGTCACTGTTAGCGCTATAACCCCTACAACTGGCACAACTAGCACAACTGTTAAAGTGGACGATACCTCAAAACTTAAACTTGGGGCAATTCCACTTGTTGTTTCGGGTACGGGCGTTTTTAGTCCTCAAACAGTTGTTACTTACATTGATAAAGACGGCGTTACTTTTAAAATTAATATTCCTCCTTCAACACAGATTGCTGTTAGTGACGTTATAGCAATGTCAAATAGTATTACTTCTGGAAGTTTGAGTATTCACCCCGCTAACCTTACTGGAACAGACACAGGAACGGTAACATTCTATAGCGGTAGCCGTAGAGGAGTTTTATCTACAGCCGCTACTGTTAGCACTACTGATAAACAATACCTTGGGGCAGTGGGACCAAACGTAGTTAAAGTTGGAGACTATGTTTCAGGAAGTCAATCAATACCCGCTAACACTAAAGTGGTAGCCATTGAAGCTGACGCAACAAATAGGTATCTATTAAGTAATAAACTTACGGGAAGTATTCCTACGGCACGTATTTTGTATTTCTCATCTAGTCCTAACAGAGGTCTTAGTGCTGCTGTAGATATGATTCCTGTATCCCCATCTATGCCTTATTCTTTTGGGGCACATTTTAACGCTAATAACGCAACAACAAGAAGTACAGTCGTTAGTCTAGAGTGGTACGATAGTAGTGGTCTTGTCATATCTACCAATACTACAACAACTACCGCTCCTACAAGCACAGTTCCGTTTGCTAACACTAACTTTGCAAAAACTTGGTACCCAACCATAGTAACCGCTACTAGTCCGTCTAATGCAGCGTATGTTACCCCAAGTTTTTCTATTACTGATGCGTTTAACAGCGCTAGGTATTGCGTAGACAGCATGATGCTTACTAGACCGATTAACGTAATTAAAAAATCAAGAACAAGTAACGTGGCTACACTAACTACTGATGTCCCACATAATTTCTTTTACAAGACTGGTCTTACTGCGAATACAGTTGCTGTAGTAATGCCAGATGATGCAACTTTTAATACTTCTAGTGCCTCTTTGACTGGCGTAGTTCAAGATGTATACGGAAATTATACGTTTAGTTACGCAAACACGGGTTCAGATGTTGCTGCTACAACTACAACTGGGTATGCTGCGTCATTCCCTATGATAACTGAAACTATAAACGGTGGAATTGCTCCACTCACCGCATTCCAAGACGCTAGAGAAACTACACTAGAAGTAGTAGCAAATAGAGTAAATTTGGTCAGTAACCCCTCGTTTGAGTACGATACCTCACCAACTTTATACGACTGGTCTATTCTTAACGTAAGTACTACGTCGGTTGTTACAAGTGGAACTGTGGCGTTTGCAGGAACTAAATACGCGTCAGTTACTAAAGGCGTAACCGCTACAGCGTATGCTGTAGGCATAATTCAATCAAACGGTGTGACCGCAACAGCAGGTAAGACATACACAGCAAGTTGTTATGTTAAGTACGTTTCAGGAACCGCACAAGTAAAAATAGGCATTAGATTTTATGATAGTTCTGGTACTTTGCTTTCAACTAACTACGGTACGGTTAGCCCTACGTTAGCTGGCGCTTCAGTCTGGACCAGAATAACTAGCGCAACTACCTCTAGTGGAGTATTAGTGCCTGTGGTTGCCCCAGCCAACACTGTAACAGCTAAAGTTCTTATAATTAGCAATAACACAGACACAGCGGGCACGCTAGAGTACGGAATTGATGGTGTTTTGTTTGAAGAAACCAACAGTGCATTAAAGTATTTTGATGGAGACTTTGACGGCTATAATTATTTATCTAGCAGAAACTCTATGTGGGAAAGCACGTCTGGAAAAAGTAAGTCACATCTATATAATAATAAAACTATTAACATAGATAACATAGACACATTAACTGTACGAGGAGTTAACTATGCTTAACAGTAAAAAGATGAGCATAGGTAACGCTGCTGCTGACGTAACTCTTACTGCCCCTAACGGCGTCACTACCTCGTTTATTCCTATCAACAGTAACGTAAAATCAGGATATCTAAAAATAGCCACGGCTGACCCACATAATTTTTTTGTTGGCGCTCTTGTAACAGTCACTGGATTGCAAAACAAATGGGCGGGAGGAGCCACGGCTTATTTTTTGGCACCAATTATTGCTAAACCTATTATGAGAATTGATGACCCATATTCTTTTTGTATTGATATTCCTTATGCGGCTGCTACTGGCTTGCCATATACATCTTTTGCTAGTTTTAACGGTGACACTAGCTCTGGTTACATTTACCCATTTGCTACAGCTTACTTAGTTAATGGGCAGTTAAACTCGGTAAATATTAAATACGCTCAGCCGTAATTTGCCATAGTCACTTCTCTGTGTATGATGGTCTTCTAACGTCTAAGGAGACAAGATGACTGAAGCAATTATCATCGCGGGAAATGGGGACACTACTAGGGCAAATGTTGAAGCCCTAATAGACGACTACTTCTACGCCAACAAAGAATTAAAAGTATACATCGCAGTAAACTCTGCCATTTCTGAAGGTCAGATTTGGGCGGCTCAATACGCGGTAGATAAAGAGATTTCTGTTACAGCCTACATGAATGAGGGCGCTAAGATGACAGGGCTACCACTAGAAGTCGTTCGTCAAAATGACGCTGACCCTGTGCGGAAAGCAAGCCAGGCTCATAAAGATATTATCGGTTTCTTACTATGGAATGACGAAGATGTAGAGTGCTTAAACGCTCTAGGAGTACTAGACGAGTACGGTATTGAAGCCCTAGACTTGACTAATGGACTGTCAACTATCTCATCAGCCAAGCCAATCAAGCAGGTAAAAGCCCCTGAGATTCCAAAAGAAGAGCAAGTAGTAGAGCCAGAGCCAGAGCCTGAAGTAGAGCCTGAGGAATACGAAGACCCACTTTATGAGGCTATCAGAACCATTGCGGTTATCTTTGCTGAAGAATTAGCCGAGAAGCTGGCTGAGGTACTCCGTAAATGACCTCAGCGCGTGCTACAGGCGTTTTGCTGGCTTGTGTGTACCTGGGGGTTAAACCCACTGTAGAAGCCGTACAGAGCCATTTTGGGCAAGGTGGACGACACATGTATCTAGGCGCCTTAAAAGAACTAGAAGACCTAGGTTTTCTATGCCGTAAAAAGATGCGAATTGGGAACGACTTACGCACCGAATGTGTGATAACCGAGCAGGCTTTGGTCTATCTTGTGGGGTCGGGTTTTCCGACGCCTGAAAACCTGTCAGTATATGTCGCTACGGGGGTCGGATTTTCCGACTTCCTTTTTAGGCAGAAACAGCTAGGTAGCAGTAATAGCCAATATAAGCTAGATAGTAAAACATACTCTGACGAGAGTTATCAAAGTGTGTTTGTAAACGTGGAAGCGAAGGGTGCAGATATGCCGTACGAGTTCTTTGAGTCGTCTGTTACAGATGACCACTTACAAGAACGAGCCGAGGACTTGAAGAAGTCCAGGGAGCGTTATCAGGAGAAGCAAAAGGAAAAGCGCGAGCGCAAGATTATTCTCCGTCAAGATGTGCCCAAAGCCATGTGGACGTGTAGCGATGTTGCGTACGAGTTTGCTTACCGATTAGAGTTTCACTGGCACATCCCACCTTGGTCAGTAAGGTCTACCGACTTTGTCAAGGCACTTGGCGGTATGCGGAATAGACTTAGCACTAACGGCGAGATTGAATTTGAAATGATTAATCTTTTCTGCGAGGCAATTAACTTTCAGGATTACAAGAACGCTGAGCATTTGTGGCGTTTGTTCGTTAAACGCGCTGATGAATTTGCATCAAAGGCAAAGGGTATGGTTGTATCAGAAGAGGAACTTGAGGAAGCAACGTCTCAAGCAAAGAAATCACAGGAGTGGTTGTATGAGTAACATGAAGCGTGAGTGGGAAGATGAGCAGGAGCGTAACTATCGCGAGGCTGGTCTTACCAAAGAGACCATAGAAAAAATAAGCAAGTGGATTGATAACGCGGCTAAGGAGGAGACAGATGATAAGCCTGAATGAGTTACCTTTACGCCGTAGTTCATGGGTTCGTATTGCTAACGTACCTAAGGCTCGCATTGGTTGGGAGTTTAGCGATTGCATTGACGTATCAATTGATTCGTTAAATTTAGTCAAGAGTTGGGTAAAGTTAGTAGCGGACAAGAAAGTAATTCGTGCAGAGGGCAGTGCTCTTTGTGGCAAGGGATTACTTTTAGTAGGCAAACCAGGTCAAGGTAAGTCTGCGTTAGCCCTAACAGTTATTCAAGAGATTATTCGCACACTACCGCTAGATGCTTTTGATGTTTCTGAGGGTAAGTCTTTAGTTAAACCGTGTTACTTTACTACGTTCAGCGATGTAATTGCGCTTAAGGGTTCTTTGATTAATGAGTCCAATGACGAAGCCCAAAGGTTGTTCTTGGGTTTACACGGTAACTGTGATGATGACGCTTACAATATTCGCGTACTAGTCATTGACGATGTAGGTAAAGAGCACACGTCAGCCAGTGGTTGGCAGAGCACTTTGCTCCACGATATTTTACGCGCAAGATTTAATAATGGTTTACCCACTATTGTTACCACTAATCTTCCTGTAAAAGCATGGGAAGCAGAGTATGGAGAAGCAACTGGTTCGTTTATACACGAAGCTTTTGCCACAATTGAACTACAATCTAGTAAAGGAGACCTACGAAAATGATGGAGGGTACTGTGGAAGATACTAAGTTAGTTCAAATATTTTTAAGTCATGGTTCTGCATTAGGTATCTATGAGGTAAGCATTACAAAAGATAAATCTTTTGTTTGCACTTGCCCTGGATATACTGCTAAGCACTCATGCAAGCACATTAATTTTGTAAAGTCTCGTGTAAAAAATAACGATGGGGTTTATCCATTAGAGATATCTACTCGTTGCAAAGATTCCGATGCCGATAGGGCTATGGAA
>Ga0304730_1000270_pt1 | contig 45623 bp, 46 predicted proteins | sample M_130628_MF_Meta_FD_190474 | JGI IMG/M metagenome (GOLD analysis project Ga0304730, IMG submission 190474) | Freshwater microbial communities from Lake Montjoie, Canada to study carbon cycling - M_130628_MF_MetaG (v2) (version 2) | ecosystem: Environmental > Aquatic > Freshwater > Lake | place...
TTAAATCAAGCAGGAAGACCGTCGCCTTGACTACGTCTGCCAGACTTAATCCACCCTCCTTCAGAAGACTTTGGGCCCGTTCTAATGCCTTGCGGGTCTGCTCAGCCACACCACCTTGGATCAAGTTGCCCGCCTCATCCAAGGCCAACTGTCCGGATAAAAAAACGAATCCCCCCGCCTCAGTCGCTTGCCGATAAGGGCCAATCGCTGGCCCAGCCAATGGTGATGTCCAACCTTTATGACCCATACCGTAATCTTTTCCGAATCTACCGATCAGGTCAACGCCCATCCCTCTGGCTTGCGCCCCTTTTTATATCCGAGGAGGCCGATTTTGGCTTTGAGCCATTAAGAAAGATCCGTATCTTAGCAAATATGAAGTTCCTCCTACAATTCCTCCTCATTCTCTGTCTTATTCCGGCCTCAGTTTTTGCTCACACAGCTCACGGGTCTCTTGGCTTCTCATCAGGTTTAACTCATCCCATCTTTGGCCTCGACCACCTTCTGGCCATGCTTAGCGTCGGGATTCTTAGCGTTCAGATGGGTGGACGCGCAATCTGGATTGTCCCCCTAACCTTCGTATGTTTCATGCTGGTCGGAGGAATCCTGGGCATGGCGGGGATTCCATTCTTCTCCGTTGAAATTGGCATCGCTCTATCTGTCCTCCTCCTTGGCCTAGCGATAGCCAACGACGCAAAGCTTCCCCTTTTCGCAACCATGGCAGGAGTGGGCTTTTTCGCCCTGTTTCACGGGCACGCCCATGGTGAGGAAATGACCACATCAGCTGCACCCTACCTCTATGCCCTAGGCTTTGTCTCAGGAACCGCCCTCATTCACTTTCTGGGAGTTCTTTTAGGCTGGATCGTGTCTCGTATTCCCTTTCGTAGAACGGTGTTTCGCTTAAGTGGAGCTACTCTCGCGATTCTTGGAATATACTTCCTGGTTCAGTTTGTTTCCGCATCAGGCACGGCACCAGTTTTGACCAGCGCAATCTCCCACTAGGGCTTTTCGCGTAGCTCCCTAAGCTTCTGCCGCAACAGGGAGAGACACTCCTTCCAAAAATCCTTGGGCAAAGCCTCGTAGCGCACCGTCTTCCCGTCCACTTGCGTCGTGTAAAAGATATTACTGGGCTCTCCGACAAGCTCGTCGTAAAGATTCCGCCTCACATAGGCCGAAATCTCGTCCGCCCCGTCCAAATGGACATTCACATCGCTTCCATCGGCATCCGCCTCTAAAGCCAGCAATACCAACTGCATCTCAGCCCAGCTGATCGACAGGCCACTTTTTGTTAGCGAAGCTACATGTCGATCGATCATCTCCAAAAGCCGTTTAACGATCCTGGAACACTCTTGCGGCCGATTTTCAATGACCAAACCCACATCTTCTGCCCCCCCTTTAGATTCAGGCAAAACCTTTTGTGGAACTGGCTTTATGCTCATCCGATTCTTCTACCTGCGTTTGCTCCCAAGGGAAAAGAAATATTGGAAAGGATAATATTCTCCACCACCCCGTTTTGGATTAGTCTAGAAACACTGTGCTGATCGATACCCACTGCCACCTTGATTTTCCCGATTTTGATCCCGACCGCTCCCAAGTGATCCAAAGGGCCAATGAAGCGGGGGTCGCTCGCCTTATCTCAATCGGGACTACCCTCGAAACAAGCCGTGCAGCGATTGCTTTGGCCGATTCGAATCCTCAAATCTTTGCAACAGTTGGCCTACACCCATGTGAAGTTCAGGAAGCAAGTGATTCTGCTATCGATGAACTTACCCAACTTGCAGAACACCCAAAAGTGGTCGCGATTGGCGAATGTGGCTTGGATTACCATCGTCTTCCCAGCAAATCATCCGCCCCCTTCTCTGGCTCCACTTCGACCACAGGAGGCGTATTTCCAGGCTCAGAAGATATAACCTTAGCAGATGCCGAACAAAAAAATCGCCAAGCTGTCTTTTTCCAGCAACAACTCGATCTAGCCGTAGACCGAAAACTCAATGTCGTAATCCATCAAAGGGATAGCTGGGAAGATACACTCACCACACTGAAGCCGTACTCAGGCCGACTTCATGCCGTGTTTCACTGTTTCTCTGGTACTTTGGCCCAAGCCCATGAGCTGATCTCTTTGGGGTACTTTGTCTCATTCACAGGGATTGTGACTTTTAAAAATGCTCGAGATGTTCACTCCTGTGCCCAAAAAATTCCCTCAGGCTCATTCTTCTTGGAGACAGATTGCCCATATCTGGCGCCTGAACCGAATCGGGGAAAACGGTGCGAACCCGCCTACACGCTTGCCGTAGCTGAAAAAGTCGCCGCTCTCCGAGGTCAAACCGTGCAAGAAATCGCTCGCGAAACGACCTCCGCTGCGGAAAAGTTCTTCTCCCTACCTTCTTCATGAAAACCCATCCCCCCATTCCCTTTTGGGTTCGTGTACCTGCCTCGACTGCAAACCTTGGACCTGGATTTGATACCTTGGCCTTAGCTCTCAACCTCTACAACTACGTTGCCGTGACTCCCGGAAATCCTGAAACACCCGATCCCTTTATTACTGAGACTATCAACACGTACTATAAATCTAGGAATCTCCCCTCAAAGAATTACCGCCTCGTTGTCCATGGGCAGGTACCTCGTTCCCGTGGACTTGGCAGTAGTGCCACAATCCGCCTCGGGATTCTTGCGGCACTCGACAAACTCAATGGCCGGAAGCTAGACCTTCCTTGGCTGATCGAAACAGCCACCACGCTCGAGGGCCACCCTGACAATATCACAGCCGCTGTGCTCGGCGGATTTATCGTATGCGGGGGTAAAAAGCCCGCATCCACAAAGGTGTCCAGCCGCTTAAAATTTGTTGCCGCGATTCCACAAGTCGAAACGTCCACAAAAACAGCTCGGTCGCTGCTTCCCGCCCAAGTGCCCTTCCAAGACGCCGTAACAAATTTGCGCAATGCTTCCCGAATCTCTTCAGCTTTTTTCAGCAAGAAATACGAAGAGGCGGCGGGAGCCTTTCACGATCGCCTCCACCAGCCCTATCGGAGCTCCCTTGTGCCAGGTCTGGACTCTGCCATCGCACAGGCGGAGAAGGCAGGCGCCCTAGGAGCCTTCTTGAGCGGTGCAGGGCCTACTCTGATGGCTATTACAACGAAATTCGAGAAGACAATTGGCCAAGCGATGGTCCAAGCCTTACGGCAGGCAGGACATCATTCGGTTGATCTAAAAATATTGAGTGCAGACAACTCAGGTCTACGAATCGTAAAATCCCTGCCATAAGGGCTTAAAGCATTTAGGCAGAAGCAACTGCCTGAAATGCAAGTTACTTGCGCTCTGCGTAGTGATGCAAACGGTTCGACAAAATAATGAAGGTAGGAGCCCAGAGTCCAACAAAGATTCCAAACCGCTCAGCATAGGCTCTCTTTGCATCAGCAATCATATCTCCTGCTCCAGGCGTACCGAACTGACCCCCTGCAGAGAACCAGATCAGGACCGAACCGATAATCGAGAGAAACCCTAAGGCAAAACATAGGTTACTAAGGAACTGGATTTGTTGTTTATTCATAGAATCAATATGCGCCTGCGTCGGATACCTTCAATACATTTCCTACTGACAAGCCTCGCACTCACCACCGTTTCTCATCGCTTCAATCGAACAGGCCATCTTCTCCTCGGCACTAAAAGTTTTTTTAGCCCCGTCTGGGTTAGCCTCGGCTTCTTGCATGCCCGCTCTTACCTCTTTCTTGAGTTTTACTGTGGCCTTCTCAATATTTGAAGCCCCTAAGGTCCGCAGGTAGTAGGTGGTCTTCAATCCTTGATGCCAAGCGAGGCGATACATTCTCGAAAGAACCTTGAGGTCGGGTTGCCCTAAAAAGAGATTTAAGGATTGAGCTTGGTCGATCCACTTCTGTCGCCTGGCTGCCGCTTTCATGATCCACTCAAATCCAACAGCAAATGCTGTCAGATATCTCTTTTTCAACTCTTCGGGCATTCCCTCCACGGGTCCCAACTCTCCGTCAAAATACTTCAACTGATCCACCATGGCCTGATTCCATAATCCGGCCTTTTTAAGATCTTTGACTAGGAAGGGATTCAGAACGATAAATTCCCCCGAGAGGTTGCTCTTCACAAACAAGTTTTTGTAGGTCGGCTCAATGCAGGGCGAAGTTCCCGTAATGTTCGAAATCGTCGCCGTTGGCGCGATTGCCAAAACATTCGAATTTCGCATTCCGTGAGCCCGAATTTTCTCTCGTAGCGGTTTCCAATCCATTCGTCCGCCACGCGGAACATCCACAGGCAATCCCCGCTCCTCTGCCAAAAGGTCGACTGTATCTTGCGGCAACAAACCGCGATCCCACTTGGAGCCCTTGTAGGTCGAGTACGTGCCCTTTTCCGCAGCCAGATCGCTCGACGCTTCATACGCGTAGAATGCAATCGCCTCCATCATCTCATCGTTGAAATCGACTGCTGCGTCCGACTCAAACGAAAGCCCCTTCATATAAAGGGCATTCTGCAATCCCATCACCCCAAGCCCAATGGGCCGATGACGGGAATTTGCCGTCTTGGCCGCCTCAGTCGGATAAAAATTAATGTCGATGACATTATCCAACGCACGGACAGCCACTCTTACTGTTTCCCTCAATTTAGGCAGATCCAACGAACCATCCGGCAAAATATGAGTATCCAAAATAATGGAACCCAAATTACAGACTGCAGTTTCGTCTTTTCCGGTATTGAGTGTGATCTCCGTGCACAGATTCGAACTATGAATGACCCCAACGTGATCTTGGGGACTTCTTATGTTGCAAGCGTCCTTAAAGGTGATCCAAGGATGCCCCGTCTCGAACAGCATCGAGAGCATTCGCTTCCAAACCTCAATGGCAGGCACCTTATGCCCCCAAATCTCGCCCTTCTCCGCTTGCTTCTCATACGCCTCGTACCGCTCCTCAAATTTCTTTCCGTACAGATGATGAAGATCAGCTGCATCGCTAGTCCGGAAGAAGGTCCAATCCCCTCGGGCTTCCATCCTCTTCATGAATAGATCGGGAATCCAATTCGCAGTATTCATGTCGTGACAACGCCGCCGATCATCTCCCGTGTTCTTCCGTAGCTCTAGAAAGTCAAACAGGTCATTGTGCCATGTCTCTAGGTACGCACAGCCCGAACCCTTTCGTTTTCCACCTTGATTCACCGCGACCAGAAGGTCGTTGTGAAGCTTTAGGAATGGAATGACTCCCTGACTCTCGCCGTTCGTGCCACCAATATAACTGCCTGTCCCACGAACGCTCGTCCACGATCCGCCCAAGCCCCCAGCCCACTTGGAAAGCATGGCGTTTTCTGCCACGCCTCGCTGCATAATCGCCTCAATCGAATCGTCCACCCAGTACAGGTAGCAGGAAGAAAGCTGGCTATGCAGGGTTCCTGAATTAAACAGGGTCGGTGTGGAGGAGCAGAACCTACGGCTCTTATACAGGTTGTAGAGCTCCATCGCCCGGACCTCTCGGTCTTTGGGCTCCGCATGAAACAACCCCATTGCCACACGCATCCAGAAAAATTGGGGAGTCTCGAGTCTTCGGGAGACATCCGCTTTTTTGTCCACGATGAGATACCTGTCGTACAGCGTCTGGACACCCAAAAAGTCCAGATCCAGATCTGCCAAAGGGTCCAGCGCAGCCGCCAGCTTCTCTAAATCGTACTTCTGTAGGTTTGTGCTGTATCTTTTAATCTCCACACCCCGCTGAATCGCTTCGATAAACTTCTTACGATGAAAATCACGTAAGGCACTGATTCCGTCTCTCAAAATATCCCAACCTAAAACCTCCTCATAGATGAAGGTCATCTGGATCCGACCCGCAAACTTCGCAAAGTCAGCATCTTTTTCAATCAGGGTCTTAGCATTCAAGCTGATCGTATTATTAAGCTCAGACCTCTTGATCCCGTCAAAAATCGATCTCCTTAACTCCTTTTCGATCTCTCCAGCCGAAATGCACAAATCAAGTCCAATGGACGCAAACTCGATTCGCGCACGTAAATCCGCGCCGTCCCACAAAAAGGTTGTTCCATCTGGGTTTGCGACCACAACCATCCCCTCTGTGGGCTCTGTGGGAGAGGCAGAAACTTCGCCGCGAGCTTTGCGTTCCCTCTGATCCGTACGCATTGCCCGATAAATGATGTATCGTTCTGCGACTTTATAGTGGCCAGCACGCATCAGCTCCTCCTGAACTAAATCCTGAACCTCCTCAATATGAACCGTCGCTTGACCCAATTCCGCAACTCGGCCTGTTACAGCCCGTGCGATCTCAGGGGCTGGTGTCGCATCCATTCTTAAAGAGAGAAAGGCTTGGCAAACTGCCACCTCAATTTTCGACTCGTTCCACGGAACCGTTTGGCCCTGACGCCGAATGAGCCGAACTGCACATGCTGCTGAATCTCCGGCCGCGGGGGCAACTGGAGGACGATCCCTTCTCTCTCCAACAAGACTCCGGGCGACGTCATACGCGTTATTATCGACCAATGTTTTTTCGACGAGTGTTTGCAAGTCTTCGATCCTAAGACGTAGAGGCCGCTCGGCAAGGGCTTGGCGAGCGAGGTTGCGACCAACTTCTGTACAAATTTTAGCAACCCAGCGGCGGTTCGTTTCCGTGAAAATGGTCTCTTGCCCTTTTGCCTTCAGCCATCGGGCCAAACTCCGGCCGACCATTTCAGCCACCTCGGCCAACTGGAACGCATGATGCGATTCGCCATCGATCACTTCGATCTCAGGCATATCGACCTGCACTGAATCAATCGCCTCTCCCCATGCCTCAGTTTTTCCATCAGGGAGATTTAAGAAACGCTTCATTGCCAAGTCCACATCCACATCACGCGGGTCCATCTTCATAATCAATGCCTCCTGTTATGTGCTACGAAAAAAAATCAGAGCTCGTCGTCGTGCACGGACGCCAGCGCCGAAGATTTCTGATACTCAGTCACCCTACCCTCGAAGAAGTTTTGCTCCTTTTTGATATCCATCATCTCGGCCAACCAAGGAAGAGGATTGGCAACTTCATCATGAAGCGGCTTCAACCCCACGCCCTCTAATCGACGGTCTGCGATGTAATCAATATAGGACAGAAAATCCCCAAGACTTAAGCCAACCGCATTCACAGGGAGGCAATCCTTGATGAAAGTTTTCTCGAGCTCCACAGCCGTGGCCATGGTTTGACGTAGCTCTTCCTTGAAATCCTCACTCCAAATTTCCCGATTCTCCTCCACCAGATCCATAAACAGATTGCGGAAGACTTCGATATGGTTCGATTCGTCCCGCAATGTGTAGCGGAACATCTGGCCGATTCCTGGGAATTTGTTTTGGCGGTACAACGAAAGAACCATGCCGAACAGTCCGTAGAACTGGGTTCCCTCCATGCACTGGCCAAAAACAAATATGTTCTTAGCCAAAAGCCTCTTGTTTTCGACTTTGGTCAGATCGATGTCTCTTCGCAGATCTCTCGAGATGCCCGTCACAAACTCGTTCTTTTTGACGATCGACTGCACGTCCTCAAACATCGCCTCGCACTCGTGCGGGTTGATTCCCAAGGAGCTGATCATGTAGAGGAGCGAATCCGCATGAATATTCTCCTCATGCGCGTGTCGTCCAAGGACGAGTTTTAACTCAGGCGCTGTGACCAGTTCGCGCACCACATGCTGGATATTGTCCCCAACAATCCCCTCAGCAGCCGAGAAGTAGCCAATGCCCATCCGAATAATCCACCTCTCCACATCCGAAACCACCTTACTGTCCTTCCACTGCTCAATGTCCTTGCCCATTCCAATATCCTCAGGCTCCCAATGATTCGCCTTCATTTTGCGGTATAAGTCGTACGCCCAGGTATATTTCAGGGGCAGCAAGTTGAAGGTCATCGTTTCCTTGCCCAAAATCACCTTCTTCCCAGCAAATGCCGCTTCCGCTTTTTTCTTATCTAGGACGAACTTCCGTGCGCCCACGCTGAATTCTGTTTGCATCATATTTTAGGACCTCTTTCCAGCTACTGCGAGGGTCGGGCTTGCATACCCACCGCAGGAGCCAATTCCACTATTATTTACGCTAATACACGTAAATACCTTATTTTGCCCGCAACACCTTTGAGTTGTGTTGAATGTTTTCAAGGTAACTAGATGTAGTATGAGAATTTTACGTGTCAACTGACTTTGCGAAATTTTTTCATTTTGTGCCTATATGCTTATAACAAAGGCAAATACCCCGTTTCTGAGAGGGCAAAATTGACCGCCTACGAGACCAACTTATTCACATCCCTAAAAGTTTTTTAAAATGAACCGCTTTTTACTGCGGAACATGACAGCCACCGCCACCATTTTTTTGGAAATATTTCTGGTGATACTCCTCCGCCCGAGTGAAAGGCCCCGCAAGATCCACCTGCGTTACGATCGGGCGAGAATACTTTTTCTGTTTCGTTAACTCATCCACCACTTCTCGGATCACCGACTCCTGCTCGGGCCGCGTAAAGAAAATTACCGACCGATACTGATCCCCTACATCCGGGCCCTGGCGATTCAGCGTTGTGGGGTCGTGAATCTTGAAAAAATACTCCACCACACTTCGCGTCTTGCTTTTCTTTGGGTCGTAAACAAAACGCATCACCTCCGCATGGCCCGTTCCATGCCCACACACATCCTGATAAGTCGGATTCTTGGTCCATCCCCCCTCGTACCCAACCTTCGTGGATCGCATTCCAGAGAATTTTGAAAATACCTCCTCCACCCCCCAGAAACATCCCGCACCTAAATCCAGTGTCTCCACCTCGGGCAACTTTCCATCTTCCTGAAAACTTAAGACTGCGGAGTTGATGCAGTACCGTAAACCCGTCGGCTTGGGTCCATCCGGGAAAACGTGGCCTAAGTGCATCTCGCACCGTGCGCAGTGAACCTCTGTCCGCGTCATTCCAAGGGTACTATCCGAATGCTCCCCCACATTCTCCTCTGCAAACGGTTGAAAGAAACTGGGCCAACCCGTTCCGGAATCAAACTTATCTCCGGCTCGAAAAAGGGGCAGACCACACCCAGCACAAAAATAGATGCCCTTGGCGTGATGATCGTGAAAAACACCGCAGAAGGCCCTCTCCGTCCCAGCCGTTCGACCAACCCGAAACTGCTCAAGAGTCAGTCGCGCAGCCCACTCCTTGTCCGATCGCACTACTTTGGGCACTTCCCGAAGCGGTCCCACAGATCCCTCCTCAGTCATGAGACGCACTTTCACAAACTCGACTCCTTTTTTTTCTTGGCCATGAGTCACCCCAATAAGATGCCCCGAAAACCACCACACCGCCAGCCCGACCAGCAACCCCACACCCATCCAGAACTGACGTCGATTTCTCATCTCTAAACCCTACCTCGGTGAAGGTTTAAAACAAACAGTGCGGATAGACTCCCTTATCCACTAATCCCTTCAGGTAATCTGAAACTCGATGTTTGTCCTCCGGATAGGTCATGCCCGCCCACTTCTCTGACGTTGGGTAGACTCGGACCCTTGCTTTTTTTCCCGAAATCCACCCACCCACCGCATTCGGAATTAAGTATTCCGACTTATCGGAAGCACCCTCCCGACGAAGAAAATCCTCAAACCCATGCTGAAGTAAGGAGAAAATCGATGCGTTGAATCCCCAGCAATTCATGGAGACAGGATCCTCCCCCGAAAACACACCCGCCTTTCCAGCAAGGCTTTTTCCAGAAACCTTCCCATCACTTTTCTTTAGCTCGAAAAATTCCTCTACGCCCACGAGGTATCCACCCTTGTCCCGCTGACAAACACCTCTTGTCACCGTCCCATGATCCGACAAGGTCTGATCCAAACGAAACCCCGCCATCGCGAATTCCCCTGCGCCTCGCCCCTCTTCCGAAGAAAGATGTTTCTGAAGAAGTTGGTACGACTCTCTACCGTAAAAATCATCTGCATTAATTGCGACAAACGGCCCCCGAATGACCTGACCTGCCGCAAGAATGGCCTGCCCAGTTCCCCACGGCTTTTTTCTGCCCTCGGGAACCGAAAATCCCTTTGGTAAATCGTGCAACTCCTGAAACGCATACGCGACATCCACCTTACCCTCATATCGTTTTCCAATGACTTTACGAAAATCTGCCTCCAGATCTTTTCGAATCAGAAATACCACGCGGGAAATTCCTGCCTGTTTCGCGTCGTACACCGCGTAATCCAGCAACACCTCGCCCGAGGGTCCCACAGGATCCAACTGCTTCAATCCGCCGTAGCGACTCCCCATTCCCGCCGCCATTACCAGGAGTGAAATTGTCTCAGACATCACAAAACCCTGCCCAAGAGCACCCGTTTTTACAATCTAGGACTCACCACCCGATCTCTTTTAAATATTCCGCCAATCCCTTCTCCCATTGGGGAATCTTACGCCCCAATACCTTCTCCGTTTCCAAAATATCTAAAGGTGAAAACGCGGGCCGAGGTACCTGGAGCCCAGGGATTTTGTCCTGCGACAACTCACGCACCTCTTCGCAGACCACACTCCGTCCCTCTGCCTTCATGAGTTCAATTGCCTTTTCCGCAAATCGTTTCCATGTCGTTTCCCCTTCCTGAACCCCGTGAAAGATTCCCTCCACTCTTTTTTCCGCCAGATCCAAAATGATTCGTGACGCCTCCCCCGCATACGTGCACGAGCCTGTCCTTCCACCCGCTAGCTCGACCACACGCTTCTCCGCCAAAATCCCCGGCAACTTACTCATAAAGGTTTTCCCCCCATGCCCAAAAACCCATGCCAACCGAACGATCAGTGCATGGGGGTTAACCCTCAACACTCTCTTCTCCCCCTCGGCCTTGTCTTTTCCATAGCGCGACAAAGGCGTAGGAGTGTCTTGGGGCAAATAAGCAGACGTCTTCTTCCCATCAAAAATATAGTCCGTACCCAAATGAACAAATCGAACCCCCGCCCGACCACACTCCTTGGCCCAAGCCTCAGGTGCCTCACAGTTCACCTTCCGGCTTAAGACAGGATTCTCCTCACAAAGCTCCAAGCTCGTGACCGAGGCCGAATTGATTACGAGTTCAGGCTTCTCGTTCGCCAAGGTATCTCGTGCGATATCCGCCTTTGAAATATCCAACTCCTGCTTCGTGTACGAAACTACCTCCATCCCCCTGCGTTTGGACTCGCGCACCAGATATCGCCCCGTCAATCCTCCGGCCCCAAGGATCAGGACCTTCATGACACCGCCTACCCCTCGATGGTATTGATCTCGACCGGCTCGACCTGCACACCCTGCTTCTCAAACCATTTGACCACCTCATCAATTTTCTCATGGGTGCTTGTGAATTCCAGAGCCATGACAAAAACGTCCCGATCCGCAGTCGCCGAACGAACATTGAACTCCACGTCATATTTTCGGCTCATCAGATAAAGCAACGGCTTCTTCCCCACCTCGGGGGAAAAGGTAAGCCAGTACCGCAAGCTGATCCGTCTGTCCGCCATCTCTCTACCCTCCTGCAATCGCAGGCACGATACTCACCTCGTCCCCTGACTTGAGCGGTGTTTGCTGATTTTGCAGAAAACGAATGTCCTCACCACCCACATAGATGTTCACGAAACGGCGCACCTCCCCTTTTTCATCCACCAAACGATCGTGAATCCCAGGAAACGACTTTTCCAAAGAGGCCAGCATGTCTTGCACATCTTTGGCCTCAACCTCCACCGTGTCTTTTTGGCCCGTCAGGGCACGTAACGGAGTTGGAATGCTAACGGAAATGGCCATACGTAAATTTAGACTTTAGCGTGGCCTTTGACCAGCTTGGACGAAAGCAGGGCATCAAAATCTTTTAGGCTAGGTTTAATTTTTGAGGGCGAACCCAGATGCCCCGAGAGCGCTTCCACCGTCTTCAGCCCATGCCCCGTAATGCAAAGGACGACCTCCTCATCATGAGGAATCTTTCCCGTTTCAACTAACTTCTTCGCGCAGGCCACCGTCACGCCGCCAGCCGTTTCCGCAAAAATTCCCTCAGTCTCAGCCAAAAGCTGAATGCCCTCGATAATCTCCTCATCCGTCGCATCCTCTGCCCAGCCCCCCGTCCGACTCATGGACTTCACGGCATAATATCCATCCGCTGGCGTTCCAATCGCCAGCGACTTGGCGATGGTTTTGGGATGCGGCACAGGCCGAATCAGATCCGTCCCCCCTTTTCGTGCCGCTGAGATCGGGTTGCACCCCGTCGCTTGGGCCCCATGAATCACAAAGGGGGATTTTTCAACAAATCCTAACTGAGTGAACTCCTTGTACGACTTGTCGATCTTCGTCAACAAAGACCCGCTCGCCATGCAAACGACTGTGTGACGGGGAATTCTCCAGCCCAACTGCTCCATCACCTCGTACCCCACGGTCTTCGAACCCTCCGCATAGTACGGTCGCAAATTCACATTCACAAAGCCCCAGCCATATTTCCCGGCAATTTCCGAACAGAGCCGATTGACCGCATCGTAGGCTCCCTCGATTCCGACCACGTTGGTTCCATAAACAAGACTGTTCATGACTTTGTTCTGCTCCAGATCCGCAGGAATCAGAACCCAGCTTTCCAAGCCTGCACTCGCCGCGTTGGCCGCAACAGAATTCGCCAGATTTCCCGTCGACGCACAGGCTACCACTTTGAAACCCAACTCCCTCGCTCGGGAAAGCGCTACTGCTACCACTCGGTCTTTAAAACTCAACGTAGGATGGTTGACCGTATCATTTTTTACATAACAGGCCTTCACCCCTATCGCTTTGGCAAGCCGATCCGCCTTCACGAGTGGCGTAAATCCAACCTGTTTTCCCACCGTTGGCTCACCCTCGATGGGCAGTAGCTCCCGATATCGCCACATCGAGTCACCTCTCGATTCGATCAATTTCCGCGTCAGAACCGACCCGATGGCCTTGTAATCGTAATCCGCTTCCAGAGGACCAAAATCAAACTCACAGACATGGATCGCCTGGGCCGGGTAAGTCCGGCCACATTCGCGACACTTTAACTTGGAGAAAAACTTATCTGCCATGCCTCTTTCTCGCCCCTCTTATCCATTTCAAACCAGGTTATGGCCGGTCTGTTCGCCTGTAAGAATGGGGGGATTACATCGCGTCACTACGCGGAATGCTAATCCTCTCATCCTTTCCGACACTCCCCCTTTCGGGAAAGCGCCTGACTGGGTTTGGCACCCTAACAACCCCATCCGAAGATGGGGTCCGGTTGCCGCAGTTTCATAGGGCCAGCCCCTCCACTGCTCTTGATAAGAAGCGCACATATAGAATCTCTTACATACCTCTCGAAGTCAAGGCAGTGCCACCTCCTGACCATCCACACCAAAAGAATCGAAAATTCCAATTTTCTTCCCGACCGCTACAATAGGGACACGTGAAACCGACTTTACTTCGCTCAGGAAAAGTCCGCGACATCTACCGCTGGCAAAATCAGATCTGGCTCGTCGCCTCCGATCGGATTTCCGCCTACGATGTCATTCTTCCCAACCCTATTCCAGGAAAAGGAACTCTACTCACCTCCATTTCCAAGTTCTGGTTCGAAACCCTGCCCGATGCACAACCCCACCACGTTTTGGGCTTCGATGTCCCTTCGGGTGTTCCCTCGCCTGAAATCTATCAGGGTCGCCTGACCCGATGCCTCTCCGCAAAGCCTCTGACTCTCGAGTGCGTCATCCGCGGATACCTCGCCGGCAGTGCGTGGGAGGAGTACAAAACAAAAGGCTCCCTGTGGGGTCGACCCCTACCAAAAGGTTTGCTCGAATCCTCCAAACTTCCCCAACCCATCTTTACTCCAACGACAAAGGCAGAGAAAGGTCACGACCTTCCCGTCACCGACTCAGAGGCAGAGAAACAGATTGGTTCAGCCCTATTTCATCAAGTTCGCGATCGTAGTCTTTCTCTTTACACCGCTGCACAAAAGCACGCCGAAAAAGCGGGCATCATCTTGGCTGACACAAAGTTTGAATTTGGCACGGACGATAAAGGTAACCTCCTTCTGATTGACGAACTTTTGACTCCCGACAGCAGTCGCTTTTGGCCCGCCAACCAGTGGAAACCCGGCCAAAACCCGCCCAGCTACGATAAACAGTTTGTTCGTGATTATCTTGCGGGCCTAGAAGGTTGGGACCGCAAGCCACCAGGCCCTTCCCTCCCGCCCCCTGTCATCCAAGGAACTCTTCAGCGCTACGAGGAGGCCTGCCAGCTCCTCACAGGCTCCAAGCCTTCTCTGCGCAACGCGTGAGCAAACTCGACCACCAGCCCATCGAGGACTTCCTCGCTTCAGGCGCGATGGAACGAGGCCACGCCCTGAGAACACAGGCCATCCAGCGAAAACTTCTGGAACGACTCTCCCTTTGGCTGTCGCGAAAAAAAACAGGGAAAGATTGGAAAAATTTCCAACCCGACGATCTGCGCGAATTTTTATCCTATCGCCGCCATTCAGGCCGGGTGGGACCTACCACATTGCGTCTTGAAACATCCATTCTTCGGAGCTTTGGCGCCCATCTTCAGAAAATGGGCCGAACTCCCAACAGCATGTCGGTCGGATTACGCTCCCCAAAGCTCTCTCGCCAACTTCCTCCCTCGTTAACGCCGGATCAGGTTCGCAAAATAATGGAATCCCCTTCCCCGAAAACTCCACTCGGGCTCCGAGATCGTGCTCTTCTGGAACTTCTATACGCCGCTGGTTTACGCGCCTCCGAGATTCTCTCCCTAAGAATCGAGCAGTTGGATCTACCAGGTCGAAGCGCTCGTGTGATCGGCAAAGGAGATAAGGAGCGCCTCGTCCTTTTGGGTTCTGCCGCCCAAGAGGCCTTGGATCGTTATCTCCATACCGCTCGCCCTAAACTTGTCCGATCCAAATCTGGGGGAGAGGTTTTTCTCGGAAACCATGGGCGCCGACTCACTACGTCCCACCTTTGGGGAATTGTCAAAAGAGCGGCCCAAACCGCAGGTCTGGATACCCGCGTCTATCCTCACCTTCTCCGACACTCCTTCGCGACCCATCTTCTGTCCGGCGGGGCTGATCTTCGTGTCATTCAGGAACTCCTTGGCCACGCGAGTATCGGCACAACCGAAATTTACACCCATGTGGACGAAGACCGGCTTGCGGCGACAGTCGATCGCTTCCATCCTCGATCCAGAAAAAATCGCCCCCAATGAAATCCCCCGCCCTTGGTCACACATTTAAAAATCCCGAACTCCTATCCCGTGCCCTTACCCATCCCTCAGCCCGAACCTCTCCAGGCACAGCAGGAGACAACCAACAGCTTGAATTCTTAGGCGATGCCATTCTCCAAGCCGCCCTAAGCGACCTCCTGATGGCGACTCACCCCGCTTCCTCAGAAGGTGAATTAACCGCCATGCGAGCCAGTCTTGCAAACCGCCACAGTTTGGCCGATCTCGGTCGCGAACTAAAATTAGATCAATCCTTGCGTGTAGGCACAGATGCCGCACGAGAAGAGATTCACCAATCCTCAGGTGCCTTGGCCGATGCATGGGAGGCTGTCCTGGGTGCGATCTTTTTGGATGCGGGATATGATTCAGCCAGGGCTTGGGTAGTGCGGAGCTATGGAGACAGGATTACGCAGGCAAAGAAACTTGCCGAACAAGCGAATCCCAAGGGCCAACTCCAAGAACTGCTCCAATCCCGTAACCAGCCTGTTCCTGTGTATGACCTCGTTGAGTCGGTAGGCCCCGATCATGAGAAAGTTTTCACCATACGCGTTCTTCTAGCCGACAAAGAGATCGGCCGTGGCACGGGTCGCAGCCGCAAGTCGGCCGAATCGACTGCGGCATCAAATGCCCTTCTCAAACTCACATGAAAAGCCTGATTCAAGGACCGGGATTCCCCTTTGTTGCACCTTTCGCTCTTTTCATGGGCTTGCTCTACCTGCGACAAAGTTTTTCTCAGCACGGTTGGTGGTTGTATGGGGTTTGCTCCCTTCTGGTTTTCGGACTCCTCCTCTGGTTGCGCCCCCGTTACAAAGGCCAAGATCCAGCTCCACCCCGAGCTCTTCACTCCGCACTGTTGGGACTCGGTGCGATTGTCTTATGGATCGCGCTCGACCCATGGATGCCACGGACAGGAGAACGGGACAACACCTTCCCATTCACGACAGCATTCGAACTGGGCCTTTTACCGGGGATTCTTTCCATCGCGTTTCGCATCTTTGGGGCTGTTCTGGTTGTTCCGATTATCGAGGAGCTCTTTTGGCGCGGCTTTCTCATGCGCACCATCATCAAGCCTGAGTTCGAAGAGGTGCCTCTGGGCACTTTTCAGCCCCTGTCCTTTTATGTTACGACAGTCGCGTTCGCTATGGTTCACGTGGAGTACGGTTCAGCCACCCTGTTTTCCCTGATCGCAGGTTGGTGGTTCTGTAAAACGAAATCCCTGCGTGCGGTCATCATTCTCCACGCCGCCGCCAACCTTGGTCTGGCCATCTACGTCCTCCTTACAAAAAACTGGTTCCTCTGGTAATCCATCGTGATGTCGCGAGCCCTTCTCATCCTTCTTGCCGGCACACTTCTTGCTCATGCAGATACGTGTGACGACCTCTTTTTCATGATTAACCAGTCTCGGGTCAAGGCAGGTCTCAATCCCCTCACCCGTAGCAGCACTCTCGACAAGTTGGCAAGTCAGTGGGCAGAAACGATGGCCTCCCAAAACAGCCAAACACACCGCCCGCTTACCAAGTCCCTGCTGAACGCAAACGGATGGAAAAATCTTTCGGAAAATATCTATGGCCCAGTGAACGACGGTTCGGCCAAATCTATTTTCAATGCGTGGATGAGCAGCTCAGGTCATAAGGAAAATCTGCTCCGCGAATCCTCAACCCTGGGCGGTGTTGGAATCGCACAAACAAAGTCGGGCGCAGTCTGTGCCGTGTTTAACGGTGCCCAGCCTGCCCCACCCCAGCCCGTTGCAACTTCGGCTAACCCGTCCCAGGACAGCGATGTGGCCTTTCCAGGTGTCGGGATTCCGGATTTCGTTCCAAAAGGAATGCGAGACCCAGCCGCAGCTCTTCCATCCAATTCAGATGGAAGAAAACTTAACCAACTTGGAAGAACGAACTGATAGAACTGGCAGCCCTTTCAAAGATTAAATCACAAGAAGCATACGTCACTGATCCAGAACGCTTTAATGTAACATGCCCCCATACGATAGCCGCCAATTCTGCCTCCTTACTTCCCTTGCTAGAACGGTTATTAATCTCCTCTAACGGATTCGCTTATAAGTCTCGTCAGGCTATTGCCTAGAGCCCGTTTTTGCGAAATATTGGGTCATGGATTTGACTCGTGCTCCAGATCGTTGGGCAAAGTACGGAAAGTTGGCGGGGATCTGCGCCTTTTCGTTTTTTTTGGCCAAAGGTGTGCTCTGGCTCGTCGTCCCTGCTTTGATTATCGGTAGCTGCGCGAAATGACCTCACCTGCCGCTCCGAATCCGGACGGCATCATGGCGCGACTGAAAGCCGGCACAGCCGCCCAACATGCTGTTGCCGAATCCAAACCTCTTGAAGCTGCCCTGATCGAAGGATCAATTGGTCAGGCACAGTATGAGAAATACCTCTCCCAACGCTGGTTGATCCATCGGGAGTTGGAGGCGGCTACTGACAGAGCCCTCAGAACGGATAATCGTCTCACCTCTCTTGGCCTCCCTTCACTCTATCAAACCAAAAACCTGGAAGCCGATCTTGCCCACCTTCAATCCAAACTCGAATCGATTCGTCCCCTTCCCGGAGCCACCAACCTGATTCAGGAAATCCAAAAAGCTGCACCAGCTACCCTCATGGGAATCTTCTATGTGTTTGAAGGCAGCAAAAACGGAGCCCGCTATATTTCAAAATCGTTAGCCAAAGCAGGCCAAACAGCGCTTCGCTACCTCGATCCCCACGGGGAACAGCAGAGACCGCTCTGGATGAAATTTAGAGCTGATATGGATTCGATCTCATGGACGCCGACGGAACAAGATCAAATGGTTAAATCTGCACAATCCACTTTTGACGCCATCTCCTCGCTGGACGACGCCATCCAAGCCGGCGGATTGAAAACTTAAGGAGTCCAGTTCGGGTTGTTTTGGACCGCCGCCTCATCACACCAACGACGCATATCCTTGAGTTGCTCCCGAGTGAGGGCTTCCGCATGGCCATCCAGCGTCACCACCACAGCCTTACCACTGTATCGGGTAGCTAAGCCAGCCTCGGAAGAGGAACTCCCCGTGGGTGGCTTTACCTCAAAATATCCGTCTAGTTTTCCATAATTCGGATCCTCATACTGTCCGGAGGCAAACGCGATGAGTCCTGCAGGATGAGTGACCCGATTGATACGCGTTGCACATCGACCAGGCAACTGGACATTTCGTGTGTCGCCTCCCACGTAGGTGATGTTCATTCCCAAAGTCGGAACTAAGCTCACAAGATAGTCGCGATACGGGTCACTCTCAGGGATTTGTGAGGACAATTTATTGACCCAAATTCCCCCACGAACCTGATAATTCATGTAGGGCAATAATCTCCAAGGATAACGCTGAGCCGCATGCGACGGAGAGATGGGCTGATTTTTATCATTCCGAGCTTCTCTCACACGTAAATCCCTCGAATCCAGATAACCCGGGAGAATGGACCCATCGTTATCTTGAATATAAAGTTGCAGCGCCTGTCCTAAATTTTTCGCCGCCGACATCTCAACGCCCAGGCGGGAAGACGAACTCGCCTTTTGATAGCCCGCATTTCCCAGCCCAGCCAATAGACCGATAATTGAGACGCAGACCAAGAGTTCCACCAAAGTGAAACCGTGATTTGGTTCAGCCGTTCGGAAGCTTCGCAAGGTACGGTTCCGTAAAAGTCGCTTAGCTCTTTGTAAGCCGCCGCCGCACCCACCCAATAATTGGCAAGGAGCAGGCCAGCAGGCTGAGCATGGAGGGCTCGGGAATTGTGGTCAGAAACATCGGTGCAGCAGCAACAAGAATATTTCCATCTAAATCTCGTTCTGCTTCCAAGGTCCCCAGATTGAGCGACCAAGTGTTTGGTGTTGAGGCAATACCAATAAAACCAAGCTCCTTAACAGTCGCAGCACGAGAAATCCAACCCGCCACTGTAGAGGAGATATCGACATACTGGTAGCCTGCTTGGCTAAAAGTCACGGTGCCCGCGGCACTTGGTAAGAACAGGTTGGTGTGTGCCCAATTTGCGTCCACACCTATCCCTGTGAAAGCAGAAGTGAGTTCCACAACCTTTAAAGTAAAATTTCCACCTGTTACGGGATAAGTGAAGCCAGTCGGTTGCGCGGACGTCCCATCAGTTCCAAAAGTAGGAGCGACAAAATTAAGCAGGTTGACCGCCAAAAAAACTTTTTGCGCCCCTGCCAAGCGCGAGAGATCCGCGTTAAATTTTGCAAATCCTATACTATAGTGTCCCCCTGGAGTTCCATACAGGCCGACATCCATGTAGGAACCCGTCCCGTTGGCTGGCGTTGGGGCTCCGAGATACTTATACCCATCACCTGTTGTCATAATCTGAACCGTATCCGCCCTCACTTGCTGGAATCCGCTCAAGATTAATCCAAAAACTAAAATTTTAAAAAACCGCATGAGACATTATTAGAAGCAGATCGTTTTTTTGCAAATGACAACCCCCCGCTCCGAACGCTTATTCGAATAGCCCAAGAAGTCGCATTAGAATATCTTATCTCTTAGCACTTTTATACCTAAATATCAACGACTTGTGCGTTTAGTGTCGCTCGTTAGGAGGATCTAAAAAACACCACCTTCTTGCGACTGCGACATTTTCCGCTATCAACTACATCTATGTCCGAGTTCGATCTCAAAGACACGATTCTCACCCGACTCGGTGAGAACTACGACCTTCATGACAAGTACGTCAATCGTACCCTCGTGAAAGTTCAACGCACGATCGGCTTCGATAAAATTTATGCCCGCGCAGAAGGTGCATACCTCTACGATCTCGACGGCAAGGACTACCTCGACTTCCTCAGCGGCTACAGCGTCTTCAACATTGGTCGCAATCACCCCACCATCCAAAAAGCGATCAGGGATGTCCTGGATCTCGACCTCCCCAACATGGTTCAGATGGACTGCTCCGTCCTCTCCGGCCTCCTCGCCGAAGCCCTCGTCAAAAAACTAGGCCCCTCTCGCGATGCGTGCTTCCTCTGCAACTCCGGAACGGAAGCGGTCGAAGGAGCTCTGAAATTCGCCCGTGCCTCCACCAAACGCGCGAAAATCCTCGCACAAGAAGGCTCCTACCACGGACTGACATTTGGCGCTCTCTCGATCACCCACTCCGGTAATTTCCGCGAGGACTTCGATCCCTTCCTTCCAGGTGCGGGATTCGTTAAATTCGGTGATCTCGCTGATCTCGAATCCAAACTCCGCTCCCGCGATGTTGCCGCTTTCATTTTCGAACCCGTCCAAGGCAAAGGGGTGAAATACCCGTCCGATGATTACTTCCCCGCGGCTCAGGAACTGTGCCGAAAATACGGCACCCTTTTCATCTCCGATGAAGTTCAGACCGCGCTAGGCCGAACCGGTAAATGGTTCGGCTTCCAACACTGGAACCTTGATCCCGACATCGTCACTATGGCTAAAGCCTTGTCCGGCGGTTATGTCCCCTGCGCCGCGATCGTCATGCGTCGCCCTATCTACCAAGGCATTTTCTCGCGCCTTGATCGTTGTGTCGCTCACTCCACCACCTTCGGTCGAAACAATCTCGCCATGGCCTGCGGACTCGCCAGCCTCCATGTCACCGAAAACGAGCACCTCGTCGAAAATGCTGCCCTCCGAGGAGAACAGCTGATGTCCCGACTCCGCGACCTCCAGGAAAAACACGACGTTATCTCGGAAGTCCGAGGCAAAGGCCTGATGATCGCCATCGAGTTCAAGGAACCCCGCTCTCTCAAACTCAAACTCGCTTGGAAAGCCATCCACGCAATGGATAAGGGGCTCTTCCCCCAAATGATCGTCACTCCTCTTCTTCAAAAACACCGAATCCTTACTCAGGTCGCAGCCCACAACTCCGACATCGTGAAGATCCTTCCTCCCCTGATCATCGGCGAGAAAGAGATCGATCGCTTTGTCACCGCATTCGACGATGTTCTCAGCGATCTCGGCAAATTTCCGGGCCCGCTGTGGGACTTCGGCCAAAATCTCGTCAAAGCCGCACTCTCCCAAAAGAAGTCCTCAGCCGAATCAGTTCCTGCCTAACTCCTCGTGTCAGCCATTCTTTACGTCAAAGAGGGCTGCCCTTGGTGCGAGGACGCAGAATCGGAACTCCATAAACTCGGCGTGAAATACGAACGCCGAGAAGTCCGCTCCAATCCCGCTTACTTCAATGAAATGAAAGAGATCTCGGGCCAATCAAAAGCCCCAGTCCTCGATATCGATGGGCGCATTCTTGCTGACTTCGGAATCGAACAGCTGCCCGGTTTTCTTAAAAGCAGTTAAAAGATCTACTGCCACGATTGACTCCCCACCCCTCACCCCGCATCATTATATTGCGGGGTGGAGCAGCCAGGTAGCTCGTCAGGCTCATAACCTGAAGGCCGCAGGTTCAAATCCTGCCCCCGCAACGATTTTATCTCTCTTTTGATTGAGCTCTGCCTCCCATCAGTTATAGCCATTGTATGCTTGCAGCCGCTGGGATCCTCTATGCCTTCCAACATTCCGAACCAGCCGGCAAAGGTGTCCTTCTCTGCCTCTTGCTTGGCTCGATTTTTAGCTGGTCGGTGATCTGGTCAAAATGGGTTCAGCTTAACGCTGTTCTTAAGTCGACCCGGGCTTTTCTCCCCATCTTTCGATCCGCAACGGAACCCCTCGAACCCTACCTCTCGGGTCGACCCCCAGGCGATTCCCCCCAAGCCATCATCTACCATGCCGGCGCAAAGGAGCTCTGCTTTCATCTGACAGGCTCGTCCGTAGTCGACTCTACCCTCGCCGCCCGACTTTCCTCCGCTCGCTCGATCAGCGAGACAGGCATGAACTCCGTCCGCACGGCTATGGAGCGTGCTGTGGGCGAGGAATCTCTCAAACTTGAATCAAACCTCATTCTCCTCGCCACCGCCGTTAGCGGTGCTCCCTTCTTAGGCCTTCTCGGGACCGTTTGGGGCGTAATGGATGCCTTCAGTGGTATCGCAATGGCAGGCCAAGCCAGCCTCGCCGCAATGGCCCCTGGCGTCTCCGGAGCACTCATCACAACCGTAGTCGGCCTCCTCGTCGCTATTCCCGCGATGTTTGGTTACAACTTCCTCACCACCTCCATCCGCAGCCAAAACATCCAGATGGAAAACTTCGCCGCAGAATGCGCTGCCGTTTTCGAACACCGCTTCACCCCACGCTCATGAGACGCTCCCGTTTCCATGCCCAGACGCACAACCTTGCCGAGCTCAACATCACCCCTTTGCTTGATCTCGTCTTTGTTCTCCTGATCATTTTCATGATCACTACTCCTTTGATGGAACAACAACTTCCCGTGGATCTTCCCAAATCGACCACTTCGTTACCGACGACCATGCCCGATCCAAAATCAATCCTCTCGTTGACCCTCTCCAAAGATGGCTCAACCCTTTTGGGCTCAGAAAAAGTTCGGATCGATCAACTTGCATCCCTTCTCACTCAACGAAAAGCCCGTGACCCTGAACTCGTTGTCTCCCTTCGGGCCGACTCCACTCTTCCTTACGAAACGATTTTCCGCGCCTTGGAGGCCGTCCGCTCCTCAGGTGCGCGCCTTGACCTCGCCAATACTCCGGACATTCGCAAGTGAATCCCCGCGGGCGCCCCTTTCGGCGTACCGTTCTGATTGTTTTCGGTATTCACATAGCTCTCCTCCTTCTCTTCGGGCTCCCCATGGCCCAGTGCCATAAATCGAAACCCATTCAACCCGTTGAAATAATTGACCTGGGCTCGCTCCGTCCCGGTCCAGGAGTGCCTTCCCCCACTTCATCGCCGGCTCCAGCCACCCCATCCCAACCCACATCCGAAATCAAAAATCCAAAATCTGAAAAGCCTGTGGCCCCCGAGCCGGCACCTATTGAAGAAATAAAGCCCACCCCAACTCCCGCGGAGCCAAAAATTGAAACCCCTACACCCCAAGAGTCAAAACCTGAACCTGTTTCTACCCCAAAACCCGAGCCCCTTCCTCAACCTGAACCCAAACCCACTCCCGCACCCAAACATCAGGTCAAAGTCAGCACCGCAAAGAAAAAAGTCTCCGTTTCCACCTCGCCCGCTTCAGCGGAAAGCAAATCCACATCCACCCAAGCCCGCGAATCAGCGGGCCCAAGCGCTTCCGACATCAAAAGCCGTCTGGCCTCAAAAATCCCAGGTGAAGCTGGTGGGGGCGGGGGTGATGGTGCCGGCAACGCAGGCCGACCCGACGGCGTTGCTGACGATTTCTCCTGGTATCGAGCCCTGATCAAACAATCGATCCAGTCCGCCTGGAAAAAGCCCCCTATTCCTGCTGGCGAAAAGATCTATACCGAGGTCGAAATCAAAATTTCTGAATCCGGCGCAGTCACCTTCCTCCGAATCTCCCGACCTTCGGGCGATTCAGCTATGGATACCTCGGTCGAACAAGCCGTCCGATCCACCCCTCGCCTTGCGAAACCTCTACCTCAAGGCCTTGGCTCTCCCGATTACACCGTCATTATTCAGTTCAAGTTGGAGTGACCTTTTCTAAATTCAAAATCCGAATTTTCTGGAAATCTCGTCTCCGTGCTGTTGTCTCTTGAGATGAACCATCTACTCACCACTCTCCTCCTTCTTCTTCCCGCTCTCGTCTCAGCTCAATCCTCAGCCCCAGTCATTGTCATTGAGCAAACTCGCAAAGTCGACGTTGCCATATCTCCGATCTCGGGTGCCGAGGGTCCCGCCCTTACAAAAGTCTTACAAAACGACCTAGACCGCTCAGGTGCGTGTCGAGTGGTCGAACCCGCCTCTGGCGCTTTTACTCTATCCGCTACTGTTACGCCCACCGGCGTCGCAGGTCGCGCAATCCCAAAAGCTGGTGGAGCCCCCTTGGTCGACTCCTCTTTCAGCGGGGACGCCCGTCGCGCCACCCACCAGTTTGCTGACGCATTTGTGGAAGCCCTCACAGGCACTCCTGGATTTGCCTCCAGCCGAATTACCTTTGCCTCCGCTTCAGGTGGAAAAAAAAGTAAAGTAAAAGAGATTTACATCTCAGATATCGATGGAGCCAATGCTCGGCAACTCACTCAAGACTCCGCTCTTGGGTACTGCCGAAAGTTCTCCCCCGATGGGACCAAAATCGCCTACAGCTCCGACAAAAGTGGATACCGCGACACCTATGTGATCGACCTTCCCACCAAAAAACGCTCTATCGTTGCCCAGTTCCCCGGTCAAAATACCGGAGCCACCTTCTCTCCCGATGGGCAAACTCTCGCCCTCAGCCTATCCAAATTCGGTAATCCAGAAATCTGCACAATCCCATCCTCTGGAGGCCAGCCTTCCCGCCTCACAAACACACGCGGGACCGACTGCTCCCCCTCCTGGTCCCCCGACGGAACCAAAATCGTCTACGTGTCCGATGAGCGCGGGAGCCCCGGCCTCTACATTCTTCCCGCAACTGGTGGAACTCCCGAAAAACTGAACACCGAATCCTCCTACACTACGGAGCCCGACTGGTCCCCCGACGGAAAAAAAATCGCCTACAGCATCACCTCAGGCGGAGGTCAAATCGGTGTCTATGACCTCGATTCAAAAAAAGCCCGAATCGTCAGCCGTGGCTCTGGACTCGAAAGCCCCTCATGGACAAGGAATTCCCGTCACCTGGTTTGCTCTCAAAATGGAACGCTAGTTCTTCTTGACTCACTTACAGGGGAAGCTATCAAGGTACCCAATAACTTGAGTAACAACACCGAACCCAATACAACCCGCTGAAAATTATGAAATATACCTACCTACCACTCCTAGCCCTCCTCGCCATCCTTTCGGGGTGCGCAGACAAAGATAAAAAAGGTGACGGCGCTGCCTTTGGTGATAGCACCGACAATATTTATGACCAATCCCTGCCGGAACGCTCCGGCAATCCCGACACCGCTGACTACGATACCCTCAAAGCCGATACTGTCTTTTTTGCGTACGACAGTTTTACGATCGAAGCCAAGGAACGCCCCAAGCTCGACAAACTCGCAAACTACCTGAGTAACAACTCGAATACAAAGATCGTGATTGCAGGTCACACCGATGCCCGTGGCACCCCCCAGTACAATCTGGCCTTGAGCGAAAAACGCGCCAATGCTGTTCGCCAGTACCTCATTGGTCTCGGAGCCAGCGGCAGCAACATCAGCACGATTGGTTATGGAGAGGATCGCCCCGCCTCTGAAGGCGAATCTGAATCCTCACATAACTCAAACCGTCGTGCTTCCCCAGGGATCTTGCGGTAAGAAGGGCCAGCCATCCGGCTGAACCTCCGCCGGAAATCACCTGGTGATTCCTGCCCCAACAAGTCCCGACAAGCCCCACCTCCTGCGCCTGCCCAATTGGCTGGGCGACTTTATTCTCGCCCTCCCTTCCGTTCACCTCTACCAGCGCTGGCTTAACCAACGCGCCCCACTCCTCATCGTTGGGCCACCAACCCTCTCCTCTCTGGCACCGATTCTTCTCCCGGGAATCGAATATATCCCTACACCCTCTTTTCCCTTTGCCCTCCACTCAATCCTGAAAAAAAAGCAGGCTTCTGCTGCCACACTCCTTCCCAACTCCCTCCGCGTTGCTTTCGAAACTTTTTCCATCCCTTATCGCGCGGGATTTTCCCGACCGCTAAGAAACTTTCTCCTCACCGAACATAAACCCCGCAGAACATCCCCTTACGGCTACGTACACGTTGCTGACCAGTACCTCGGCCTATTGGAAGATCTCGGACTGCCTAAAAGCAAAGCCGAGCTTCCCCCACCCCCCACTCTCCCCAAACCAAAAGATGTTCCCTCCCAGCCCTACTTCGCAATCCTCCCTGGCGCCGCTTACGGATCCGCCAAACGCTGGGATCCAGCATCCTTTGCCTCCGTCATCCGCGATCTGCAAAAGTCTCACTCTATCCAACCGATCCTCATGGGTGGCCCCGGAGATGTCGAAGCCTGCCAAGCCGTTGCCCAATCTCTCGACTCCCCCGTAACCGACCTCTCAGGAAAAACCAGCACGCTCGAACTCGCTCACTGGCTTGCTCACGCACGCCTCATCCTGTGTCACGACAGTGGTCCGATGCATCTGGCCGCCTTCCTACGCAAACCCGCCGTCGCCATCTTTGGCTCCACCGAACCCGCTTGGACCGGTCCCCTCGGCTCCTCCGTCACCGTCGTCCGCCACAAAGTCTCCTGTAGCCCCTGTTTTCTCAAAACCTGCCCCATCGATCGGCGCTGCATGACACGACTCACCCCCGAAGAAGTTTTGACTGCGTGCGTCGAAAGGTTGAACCAAAAATGAGTACAAAAGGCACCTCTCGCGTGATGGCAGCCATCGGAGCCTCCCGCGTTCTCGGGCTGGTCCGCGAAATCCTCCTCAACACCTTCCTCGGAGCGGGCAAGGAACTCGATGCCCTCATCGCCGCATTCCGCATCCCCAACCTCCTCCGCGATCTTTTTGCTGAAGGCGCTCTCTCCACCGCCTTCGTCACCACCTTCTCCCAAAAATTGGCCAAGGAGGGTAAAGAGTCTGCCTTTCGACTCGCCAGCAACGTCAACACTCTCCTTTTCATTGCTCTCTTTCTTATCGTCGCTGCCGGGATCATTTTTGCCGACCCTCTCGTCCGACTACTCAACCCCGGATTCGCTGCCGTACCGGGAAAACTGGAACTCACCGTCGAACTCACCCGCATCCTCTTTCCCTTCATCCTGTTTCTTTCCCTTGCCGCCGTTTATATGGGACTTCTCAACAGCCTCCATCATTTCGGTCTGCCCGCTTTCGCCTCCGCCGCCTTTAACTTTGTCTCCATTGCCGTAGGCCTACTCGTCGCCTGGATCCTTGATCCCACCTTCGGGGAACGCTCTGTTTACGGATTCGCCATTGGTGTTCTGGTGGGAGGCCTTGCCCAGTGGCTCGTCATGGTTCCCCGCGCCATCTCCCTTGGCTACCAACCCCGCTGGCTCCTTGTTTGGAAAGATCCCGGCCTAAAACAGGTTCTTCGCCTTCTGGGACCTGCATCGATCGGAGCCGCCGCCGTTCAGGTCAATGTCATGATCAACGGCTACTTCGCCTCTTATCTCGCGGACGGCTCTGTTACCTGCCTCAACAACGCCTTCCGCCTCATCCAACTTCCTATCGGCCTTTTCGGCGTCGCTGTCGCGACCGTAACACTACCCCATCTTGCCCGTCACGCTGCTTTGGATGAGAAAGTGGCCCTTCGCGATCGTCTCCTCGTCGGTGTTCGTCAAACCCTCTTCCTGACCCTACCCGCAGCCATCGGTCTCTTCCTATTGGCCGAACCTATCGTTGCCTCGATATTCCAGTATGGGCGATTCAGCTCAGAAAGCACCGCCCTTACAGCTCTCGCCCTCAAAGGCTACACACTCGGCCTCGTCTCGTACGCATGCATGAAGGTTGTCGCTCCAGCTTTTTCGGCCATCGATCGTCCGGGTATTCCGCTTCGCGTCAGTTTAACTGGAATTTTTCTCAACCTCACCTTCAACTACATTCTTATTCGGGTCTACAACCTCGGCATATTAGGACTCACTCTCACCACAGCCTCTGTGGCCACACTAAATATTCTTCAGCTGGTGTGGGCCTCCCACCGTCACATCGGCAGCTACTTCGAACCACACTTCCTCCAGGGGCTCGGAAAGATACTCCTCTGCTGCGTTACACTAATAGGAACCCTACTTCTGGGTCTCCAATTCATTCAACCCATGGACCAACCCATCCCTGTTCGTATCGGTGGAACCTTTGCCCTCGTTCTTCTCGGGTCACTCGCCTACTTCCTTGTCGCCAAACTTCTCAAGCTTCCCGACCTCGGCCTTCTCCTCCGTCCTAAAAAACCTTAACCGTCTTATCACTCATCGATTTGTCTCTTCCTTAATTCCTTAACCCTTGAATGCTTTAACCCCTCTCCCCATCACCCCTTTACCCCTTTCTTACTCCGCCATAATCCCTGCCTCTCTGACAATTTTCTGCTATCAAGAAACAGTCTGGCGCCCGTAGCTCAGGGGACTAGAGCAGCGGATTTCTAATCCGCGGGTCGGTGGTTCGAATCCACCCGGGCGCGTTGAATAGAGACAGTAAAGGACGTTATAAATCGTCTCCAGGCTTTACGCCCCTTCCCGAACGAGGTGAGACTAGCTCGAAGCCCTACTGCTTCGCCTTAATCCGAACGAATGCCTTATCCGTAGGAAGACCAGTCAGAGGCAGAGACAAGGCTTGGTAGGGAGTCCAAGTCTGGAGATCGGTTGACTGCTCGATGTCGTAATTAAGGACGAAGCCCCCGCTCACCTGCCGAGTCAGAACCAAGTCACCTACTGCCATATTCTGAATCTGGCTTGTCGTGTAGAGCGTCCAGAGGTTGGGGTTACTTAATACGCTGTTGACCCCTGCTGTTCTGCTTTCGGTAAGGGCGGAGGTTAGTTCGGTTTTGGTGGCGAGTGGCTCAATGGCAGAAGAAAGTCCGCTCTTGGTGGCAAGCGTTTCTAGTTCCGACTTAACGGACAACCCATAATTCCCACCTGTCGCCTTAATCTTGTTTGCGACCGCAGTCACGAAGGCATCGTTGTTGGCGAGGGCATTGACCAAATAATCAGTCGCAACGTTTGCACTTAATTCGAATTTAGAGACTTGTGTGATAAATCTATCTGGCATCGTGATGTTCGTTAGGGCAGGGCAATCGTAGAAAGCTCTAACGCCAATACTCATTACGCTGTTGGGAATGGTGATGGAAGCTAGGCTTCTGCAGCTCCAGAACACTGATTCCCCAATACTCGTCACGCTGGAGGGAATCGTGATGCTGGTTAGGCCATAGGAAGAGGCAAAAGCATAATCCAAAATACTCTTCACGCTGGAGGGGATGGTGATGGATGTAACAAAGGAATTGCCGTTAAGCCCAAAAATAGAACGCGTCCTATTTCCAACTTGCACAACAGAAATCCCATTAACTAAACTTGGTATCGTCACCGCACTAGCCGATCCTATGTAAGCCGTGATGGCGGCTTCGTTGTTTGAAACGGTATATTGCCAATCCCCAGAGGTGTATGTTTGCCCCAACGCAGTCTGAAAGGCCGAGGCAAAGATGACGGAAGAGAGGATGAGGTTTCGCATTACCTTCTCCGCCTTAACGCCACCAACACCCCACCCAGAGCCGAGAGGGAGAGCGAGGAGGGTTCGGGAATAGAGGCGACCCGAAAACCAAAGTAACCGACGCTAAAAGACTCTTCTGTTGGATAAAAAGTGCCACGGTATGAAGCATCTAAAAAGCCACTTCCGTTAAAATAATTGCCCCCACGCAAATCCCGGTTTTCATATGCCAAATCGTTAATTCCATCAGACGCGCTTTCAGTCCATTCCCATGAATTGCCGTTCTGCGCCATAGTTCCATAAGCGCTCAACCCTCCTGCATTGGTGATATCTGACGGAATATTATTCTGACCAGTGAATGAACCATTATACACGGCAGTACCAGATGTCGTCCCTCCAGATACGGCTAACGGAGCTGTGTCGCTTTTAGTCGCAAAATTCCAGTAGCCTGCTCCACCTGATTTAGATGGGTCGTAATAAGCGCCCTTATGCCATTCATCACGGCTAGGCAGGAAAAAGTACGCATCTTTGTGTCGGAACTGATTGTTACCGACATACTGTCCAGCCCCCCAAACACTCAAATTATCATTAGCCCCGCTCGTCGTAAATTTGTAAGCTTTTTGGTAACCTTTAGACTCGTTCAGCCAGTTAACAAAGCGAGCCGCCTCGTTCCAGCTGATTCCCATAGCTGGTTGGTTTGATGCATTACCACCAACATAATATGATAGATCAACCATGTTGAGGCCAAGTCCTCCTGCTGTGCTAGCCTTAAGAACCACGTCTCGACTCACCTCATACTTTCCAAGGTTGTATGTGTAATCAACGCGGCCTACTGGATTGGGTGTGCCCGTCGTATCGGCCGCGTTACCAGGATTCCCAATCGTCACAAAATCCATCGTGAACGCATTGGCTCCAGTGCCGAAGGTTTGGGTGGTAATAGTTTGGGCGGGGGAGATAGTGCCGAAAGACGCTAGGGCGACAGCTAAACAAAGAAGCCTTCGCATCTATTTAATTAAGCACTTCCCAGACTACTTCTCAATAGCCCGCTAAACTATTAGACCCCTGCATATGGCCCGAATGGGCTAGATTACTGTAGTTAGTTACTGGAGATTACAACCAAGCTCCTCGCGAACACAAAATCACTACTTCTGGTGTGCAGCCGTATTTGTTGAGTAAAAGATCACCCGGTTGCTTCCTTTTACCTCGAAGTAGTGAGCAGGATTCGAGTCCGGATTCGTTGGATCGCAGTGAAACTTGATCTCCGTAAAGTCGTCAAATCCATCATGGTCGGTATCGATCAAGTCACCCAGCGATCGGGGCGCCTCCAGTGCCTCCCCCTTTTTCACCCATCGCCCCTCCAGCCAGTAAATCTCCTGCCTCACCAAGGATCGATTCAACTTCGCATCCCTCGCCTCCTCTTTCTCCCGCTCCAATCGAGCCTCCTTCGACTCAGGCGTCTCCAATCCAGGAGACGGCTCGACCATCACTACCCCATTTTGATTAAACTCATTCCAAACTGTTGAAACCTCATCTTCTCCCATCCCAGATAACGGCCAAATCGCCATCACAAGCAGAACCCCGCGAGTCGCAAACAACCTCATCTCGTAATTCTGCAATCTCAACACGCCCTACCAAGCCAATTTAACTTCCCACCGAATCACCTCGGGTCAGCTCATTTCTCCACTCCCGTAACTCCCTTGCCTTCTGCGCGGATAGTTTTTTTGTTTTCGGTGTCTTTCTCTCTCCTGCACCCGCAAAAAGAATCCGCTCTACCATCTCCGTTCCCTCATCAATCGGTAGGTGCCCAACCCCATCAAGAACATGCACTCTCGCCTCAGGGAAAACCCGCCGCCACCGCTCGACCGCCTGCTTGACCGCCCCAAAGGTCTTCTCCCCACATATAATGTCGGTTGGAATCTTCAAGTCCCGAAACTGCTCGGGCGATCCAGCCCTCTCGAACATCCGCAAATAAGCCAACGTCACCCGATGGTTCACTTGAGCAAATGATTCAGTCAGATCCACATTTCCTGATCTCTTTTCACTGAGGAACAGATTTGTAATCCATCGACCCAATGGATTTGCGAATGCTGTCGCATACATAACTCGCCCCAGGACAGGTATGAGAAAGAGGCGAAAATACCAAGGACACTCCGCAAAGGGATCGATCATCACGAGTCGTCCCACCACACTCCCCCGACCCATCTCCACCAGCTCCCTTGCAACAAATACCGCCATCAATCCCCCCGTACAACTTCCCAGCAAGGTCAGATTCTCCTTTTCCAGTCCCACCAACTCCTTCGCCAAACTCCGTGCTACCTCACGGATTTCCCAACGCGGCGGTTCAGGCGTTTGGCCGCACCCTGGCAGATCATAACTGTAGAAAGAAACCGCCTCAGGAAGCTTATCCAGTAACGGCTGAAAGGTCCTGTGATCCCCGCTCCACCCATGGAAACCCACAACCACTTTCCCCCCTCTTCCTGTTTGGACACGGTGCATTCCCAATTCTCCCTTTTTCACTCAGCGAGACAATCCAGACTTCCCACAACGGTTACCCGCTTTTAAAATCACCTTATGCCGAGCCGTCCTGATTTGCGTAGTTGGATCTTTACCCTGCTCGTTGGAGGAGGAGTTCTCGGAATCAGCCTGATTGTTTTTATTCTTAGCTATCTCCGCCTCCGCGCCCCTTAATCAGTCCCCTCATCCCCCAGTTCGCGCAACGCCCGTTGCGAGGCCTGATACCCTTGCGCCGCGGCTTTGCGATACCACTGAATCGCCTGTGCCAAATCTTTTCTCACCCCCTGACCATGATAGTAGCAGTTGCCTAACCGATGCTGCGCTGCAGGATAGTTCTGCACCGCCGCCTTTCGAAACCAGCGCACCCCTTCTTGCTCATCCTGGGCGAGGCCTTTCCCAAAAATATAACAGTCCCCAATGCTGATCTGGGCAGGCGCATAATCTTGTCCGGCCGACTTCCTCCACCATCGAATCGCCGCCATCAGGTCCGGTTCGATACCCATGCCCTCGTGAAAACAGCCACCTAAATTAAATTGCGCCTTCATCTGCCCCGCCTCTGCAGCCTTTCGATACCAACTCACACCCTCCACCATGTCTCTTTTGACTCCTAAACCGAAAAAGTAGCAGTCCCCGAGCTGATACTGCGCATCCGCATCTCCGTCCGCGGCTTTCTCCTTCAACTCCTGACTGAACTTGGGGGTAGGATCGACCATCTCTCCCCAAGACAGACAGGAAAGAAGTCCAAGGAGGAGAAAGGTAATAAAATTCACCTTCCCAAAACTGATGCCCTTCTGTTTTTCCGCAAGCCTGTTCCTTGACGAAGCCAATCCTTAGGCTTGGATGAGCCTATGAAGAAAATCCTTTGCCTCCTTGCCGCGATGGCCCTCACCCCCGTATGTGCGGAAGATAAAAAAAGCAGTGACGATTCCTCCGAATCATCTAGCAATCTAACCCCCACGGCAGAGCGACCTCCCAACATGGCTAACCCAGAGAAGCCAGGTTGGCTTCCCCAGCGGCACGGAAAATAAACCCCACCGAGACGGCGACTAAGGCCGTTTCAGCGCGGGTTCGGGCATCTCGCCCTTACGAAGAGCTTCCAAGGTGGCTGGCTCGGTCATACGAGGCGTGTTCAAGCTCCACATCTCCATCAACACTTTACTCATCTTCTCGGTCTTATCCCCGCTCAAATTCCCCTTCGCTTTCGCTTCGCTTAACGAAGCCTCGGGTGTCGTGCCCGCTGCATTCAGATCGGCCAAAGCTGCCAGACCCTTGCGAATCAGTTCTTTCCTATCTCCATCAGCTTCTGGGTTGATCGCTGCAGTCACTTTAGCAAGAAGTGCGTCCTTATCCGCTGCAGGCGCCTGCGCCATGGAAAAGGAGGTAAATAGACTCAGAACAAGGGCAACAAATGTGAAGCTAGATTTGATTTTCATACACTAACCCTACCTTATGATTTCCCTCCGTCGATCTATAACATTCCACTCGCACCCTTTCCACGTACCAAAGGTTGTGGGAGAATCTCCCTATGAGTCGCCTCTCCCTCATGCCCAAGATGGGTGAAATCCCGTCTCTTCTTCAAGCCACCCCTTCGATGCTTCGAGATTCCTTCAAAAGGAAATACCGCAAGACACCTTGGGGAACGCTAACGGGAGGCATCTTCTCCATCCTCTATCTCCTCAATCCCCTCGATCTTATCCCCGAAGCCCTTCCGATCATCGGGATCGTCGACGACACCTTGGTTTTTGGGGTTTTCCTCGCCTTACTATCCCGAGATGTTAAAAAGTACCTTCTCTGGAAATCAACTCATGAAAATTCAAACTCCATCCCCAAAAAAACCTGACTCGGGCATTCCGAACTGGCTCTTCTACTCCGGGATCGGAATGGTTCTTTCCTTGGGTGCCGCCAAAGTCTTCTTCGGCATCCTCCGTCTCTACCGCTAATCCTCTGCTACTCGTCCAACCAGTCGTCCACGGGTCGAAAATCCGAATCTTTCACAATCTTCTCGATCCTTTTGTGCGGCACAGGCTCAAACGGTAAAATCACCCAAGCACTCTTGCCCGCTCGCTTACCCCGAATCACAACTCGCAAGGTGTTCGGTGAAGCCTCAGCCACTTTTCCAGTCACATAAATCTCTGCGACATCTGCACTTAAAGGCACACGCTGACAAAGAAAAGCATCTGGTATCGCTCCCACATCTTCTTCAAAAGGCCCCTTGGCCTCCGCTTCTTTTGCCCGCAACTCCTTTAATCTTTCCTCATATCCAGTAATCTCATTTTGGATCGCCGCAGCGTCCCCACGAAACTTTTGAAGTTCCTTAGCCTGAATCCCTACCCGTTGCGATTTATCCTCTAAACTAGTGCTCGCAGGACTTCGCAACTGTTTGGCTTTTGTGCTCAATCCTTTGTACCGAGCGTTCCAATCCTTCTCAAATTTATGCCATTCACCCAGTTTTTTTTCAATCCACCCGAACTGATCGGGCATCTTAATGCTGGGTGGAGCGCGATACAGCGCCAAGCGATACTCATTGGCAGCAATTTCAGGTTGCTGCAGATCCTCGTCCTCCTCTGGATGGTAAAATAAGCCCACTTCACGCGCCCGCACCTCCACCTCCCCCAGAAATTTTTTCCTCTCGGCATCAAACTCCCAATCCAGAGTGCCCGCCTCCTCAAGCCAAAGACGACTGACAGATGTTCGATAATCCTCATACACGGTCTTGGCCTTTGTCGTCTCCTCTTGCACAACAGATTCTACCATCCGTACCTTTTCTTGGGTCCCCGCCGCATCCGCCTTGGCTAAGGCCAAAGTTCTCTCTAACTCACGAATTTGAGGCCGTATCGGAGCTAACCTTCTTCCATAATCCCGCCGCAGACCTGCCAAACGCTCTGAGAAATCGTACAACACCAAAACCTCCGGCCTATCCCCTAGACGGATCTCGTCCAAATCCACACGCACACGAACCACCGTTTTCCTCCACTCCACCCAGCCCCCATAGATGACAAGCACCGCAACCACTGCTCCGATCGCAATCCATACCTTTCGATTCCAGTTCCGCATCGATTGAACCAACGCCGTTCCCACATCCCGAACAATCCTTCCCGCTCCCACCCGCCGCTCCTCCACTGCGGCCGCTGCTTCCACTCCGGGCTTGGGCGCAGGTACGGCTGTAACTACTTTTTTACGTACTCGTGGCTGATTCTCTTCGATCGGCCGAACTTTGAGCCTCAATTTTTGCTGAGGCGCTTTCCCCTTTTCCCCAGACGAAGTTGGGTTTTTCTCTTCTGCCATCCTAACGCTCTTCTGGGTAGCTTCCCAGAATCCGCAAATCCTGCGTATAGTTTTGAAGTTTCAGCAACGCCCTCCGAAACTCAGGTCGATCGATATGACCCCGCACATCCACAAAGAAGACGTACTCCCAAGATTTTCCAGGTGCAGGGCGAGACTCCACGCTCAGCAAATTCAATTTTTTCGAAGCTAAAACTCCTAAAGCCCGATGCAAAGCTCCTGCTCGGTGCGGCAGGGTAAAGAGGAGGCTCGTTTTATCTTTGCCCGTTGCCCCTGCAGGTTCCTGTCCCAAAATATAGAATCGAGTACTGTTCCCTGCACGGTCTTGAACATCCCGCTGCCGAACCACCAACCGATACAGTTGAGCCGCCCAAGGACTCGCCAAAGCCGCTGCTCCCCTCTCCACAGAGGCCCGACGTGCACCCTCCGCCGTGCTAGCCACCTCGACCAACTTCGTCTTGCTCAAATTCATAGCCAACCAGTGCCGACACTGCGCCAAAGCCTGAGGATGACTGTAGAGAACTCGGATCGGCCCGCTCTTTGTTTTACTCAGCAGGGCGTGCCGAATCGGAAGATAAACCTCTCCACAAATTGTGACATGGGAATTCAGTAAAGCCTCTTGAGTCGCCCCAACAGCTCCCTCGTTCGAATTCTCAATCGGAACAACTCCCGCTTCCACCTCGCCTCTCTCCACCGCGGAAAAGATCTCAGCAATGGTTGGACACGGAACAAGGTCCGTTGCCGCCCCAAAGCGCTCGCGTGCTGCTTGATGACAGTAGGAGGCCGCAGGCCCTAGAAACGCCACCCGCGTTCCCCCTTGGCAGTGCCGACCCGTGGCCAGGATTTCTCTGTAAATAGCCTTCAAATTGTCCTGATCCATCGTGCCCTTGAGTCGGGCACTTAACCTTCGAAAGAGCGCCGCTTCCCTGGCTGGGGCAAAAACCGACTGCCCACTCTCTAGTTTTTGGCGACCAATCTGGCGAGCAATTCCAGCTCTCTGCTCCAGCAGGCGGACGAGCTGATCGTCTAACCTGTCAACTTTGGTTCGTAGACTCGATAGTTTCATGGATCAGCTCCTTTTGCTGTGGACTCGCAGGATCAACGGGTGTTGGAAGTTTGACTCTTCTTAACTCCTCCGAATTGGGCAACTCCTCCAAATCCCTAAGGCCGAAATGCTCTAAAAACAGTGGAGTGGTGGAGTAAAGAATCGGTCTTCCGGGAGCGTCGCTTCGTCCTGAAATTCGTATCACCCCACGCTCCACGAGAGTGTCCAAAGTTCCACTGCAGTCCACCCCCCGTACCGCCTCAATCTCTGCCCGCGAAATTGGTTGCCGATAAGCAATCACCGCCATCGTCTCAAGTGCAGGAGGACTCAAACGGGGTGGACGAACCACCCCTTTCAACTTCGCGACCCAGCCCGAGAGATCAGGAGCCGTTCCAATTCGAAATCCACCCGCCACTTCCCGTAAGATCAACCCGCGGGGAGCCAATCTCTCCGCCAAGTGGGCCAGCTCCTCCCTTACCTCCTCCTCCTTCACATCAGGCCAACCCTGCCCCCCCTCTGGCCCATCTCGCAAAATAGTGGCTAGACGCGAAGGCTCCATCGGCTCTGTTGCCGCAAATAAGAGTGCTTCCAATACTCGTGCCCATTCCATAGTTCGTATCCGTTAAACTGCGGAATCTCCACTCGGTTGACCAGTTCCTTCCTCTGTGGGAAGGCTTTCCGTTGGAACTCCTAAAATACCCTCGGGGGTTCTTCGAATTCGGATCGGCTTCAAGGGCCCCTCTTGTACTGCCGCAAGCTGCCGAAGCCGAATCAACTCTAACATGGCCAAAAAGGTAACTACCACCTCTCCTCGGGAAGACATGTTCCGGAACAGATCCTCAAACAGAACCTCCTCACCAGGCGGAACCCGATCCAAAATAAATTCGATCTTCTGCCCTACGGTGAACTGCTCGTCCTCAAAACGACCCACCTTCGATCGATCCTCCAAAGAACGAAGGACTTTCTGAAACGCCCAGACCAGATCAAACATCGAGACTTGGCCCGGTCCCTGCATCGCCTGATTCACGACCACCCGCTCAGGAATTCTTCCAAAGATTCGGGAGTGTAATGCTTCCCGATCCCCCAACTGCCCCGCAGCCTCCTTAAACTTACGGTACTCGATCAGTTGCCGGATCAACTCCCACTTGGGATCCTCATCCTCAACCTCTTCAGGGGGTCGATCCTGTACAGGCAGGAGTGTGCGGCTTTTTAGATAAATCAGAGTTGCCGCCATCACCAGAAACTCACCTGCGACCGCCAGATTTTCCTCCCGCATCTTATCCAGACGCGCCAGATACTGCTCAGTTAATTTCTCCAAACGAATCTCATAAATATCCATCTCCTGCTCTTTAATAAGGTGGAGGAGCAAATCCAACGGCCCCGTAAAAGCGGATAGCTCTACACGCAGGGCCTCACTCCCGGGGGTCTCCAGCATCGGAATCATTTTTGTGTTCCTACAGCAGATCGAACTCGAGCCAAAACTTGCTCTGCCGTTTTCCGAGCCTTGGCAGCACCGTCCTTCATCCACTGCTCCACACGAGGCGAGTTGGAAGCCAACTCCTCCCTCTTTTTTCGCATTCCGTCAAACTCCCGTAAAACCAGATCGGCTAGGCCCTTTTTTAAATCCCCGTATCCTGTGCCGCCTTTTTCCATCTTTGCGCGATACTCTGAACGCTCGGCATCCGTCCCCATCAATCTCACCAAACCCCACAAGGTACTACCCTCAACTGCCTTAGGGGCCTCCACTGGCGTGGAATCTGTTTTGATAGCCATGATTTTTTTCCGTAGATCCTTTTCAGGGGCAAAAATCTCCAGTGTATTCCCGTAGGATTTGCTCATCTTCTGCCCGTCCACCCCAGGGACAACTCCGGCATCTTCCCGAATGATCGACTCCGGCAACTTAAAAACCGACCCGTACTTGTCATTAAACTTTCCTGCAATATCACGTGCAACTTCCAGATGCTGCTTCTGATCCTGTCCCACGGGTACACGGTCGGCATCGTACAAAAGAATGTCCGCCGCCATTAGCACCGGATAGGCGAATAGGCCATGGGAGGCGGTAATGCCTTTCGCCACCTTGTCTTTGTAGCTGTGACATCTTTCCAAAAGCCCCATGGGGGTGACGGTCGAAAGATACCAAGCCAACTCGTGCACCTCAGGAACTGCACTTTGCCGAAAAACGACCGCTTTGTCCGGATCTACACCACAAGCCAGGAGATCGAGAAAGGTTTCCCTCACCAACCCCTCCAACTGACCCGGCTCACTGGCTCCTGTTAAGGCATGGTAGTCGGCTAGAAAGTAGTAAGCCTCTCCTTTGGCCTGAAGCTCAACAGCAGGGCGTATCATTCCGAAATAGTTCCCCAGATGGAGCCGCCCAGTGGGCTGAATTCCAGAGAGATAACGCATAACCAATCGTGGCCTTGCCAAGCCCTTGTCGACCAGAATTTTCCTACAAGTTGTTCAGCAGAAATGCGAAAAAATTGGCTCTACTTGTCCGCTCGCACCGCACTTAAATATCTGTAAAATTGTCTGGATGCAGTCCTCACCCTCAATACTCGATTCACCCGCCCCTGTGCCGACCAACCCGTACGAGGCCTGCTCCAAACTAGCTCGGGAGCACTACGAGAATTTCCCCGTCGGAAGGCTAGTTCCCAAGAAACTCCGCCCTCACGTCCATGCCGTCTACGCATTTGCGCGTGTGGCCGACGATCTGGCCGATGAGGGCTACGCCGACCCCCGGACCCACTCAAAAGGGCAAGCCCCTTCGGAAGCCGAACGCCTTGCCGTTTTCCGTAACTACCGCCAAGCCTGGCAAAATGCTATCGACGGCAAGGAGTACGATCGATCCTATGCGTGGATCTTTGAGCCGCTCCAAAAAACCAAGGCCGAACTAGATCTTCCCGACTCTCTTTTCCTCGATCTCCTTAGCGCCTTTGAACAGGACATTGTTCAACGCCGTTACGAAGACTTCCCCTCCGTCCTCGACTACTGTCGCCGTAGTGCCAATCCGATCGGTAGACTCGTACTCCTAATCCACGGAGAACGAAGCCCTGAGCTTGCCCAACTCTCTGATAACATTTGCACGGGCCTTCAACTTGCAAACTTTTGGCAAGATATCTCCGTAGATCTTGGAAAAGACCGCATCTATCTTCCTCAGTTTGATCTCCGCAGATTAGGAGTCACTGAAAAGGATCTTTTTGAGGGTCGAGCGACCCCAAATTTTCGCAACTGTTTGCGATATCAATGCGAAAGAACATGGGCGCTCTTTCGTCAAGGCGAATCCCTTTCACGCAATCTGCCTCGCCCCCTATCATGGGAGATTCGCCTTACATGGCTAGGAGGAACAGAGATTCTGAAAAAGATTGAAGCCCAGTCCTACAATACGCTCACAGAGAGGCCGAAAGTTTCAAAACTGGACTTCCTACGCCTCGGTATCCAATCCTTCTTCGGAGGATGAGCACGACCCCAGCATCTGGAGGAACAGGAGAACGGATTACTCGTAAGAGTGGATCCAACCTTGCCCTATCTTTTATCTGTCTGCCCAAGGAACAAAGGCAGGCCATGTCCACCTTCTACGCATTTTGCCGGACGGTGGACGATATCGTAGATGAAACCACAGTTCCTCAAGCCGAACGCCAAGCAAGACTCCAGACTTGGCGGGAGGATATCCAAGCCATCTACAAGGGGAATCCCACCCAACCCCTAGCGAAAGAACTCGCACCCGTAGTGCGTCACTACCTGATTCCACCCGAGCCCCTTTTGGAAATTCTGAGCGGAGTCGAAATGGATTTAACACGAAACCGCTATGCAACGTTTGAAGATCTACGCAAATACTGTTACGGCGTAGCCTCGGCCGTTGGCCTCGTTTCCATTAATATCTTCAACTGCCAAACAAGGGCTGCTGCGGACTATGCCGTTGCTCTCGGACTTGCATTCCAATTAACCAATATTTTACGCGATGTTTCGTACGATCTGCAGAAGTTTGGTCGTATCTACCTTCCCCAAGACGAGTGCCACGCGCTTGGAGTTACGGAAGAGGACTTTCGACGTCCCCACCCTACCCCCGGAATGGCGCGTCTTCTTCGACTCCAATACTTTCGTGCCCGCCACTATTTCGAGAAAGCAGATCGGTTAATTCCCGAGACTGACCGACCCCATCTCTCGGCAGCCCTACTCATGACGGGAGTCTATCGGGATCTTCTGGAAAAGATTCATCGCAGGAATTACGAGGTTCTATCCGGCCCCATCAAACTCACACGTTGGGAAAAGCTAAAAGCCCTTCGACGAGGACGGGCCCAATTAAAGATTTCACATAAGAAGCGCAGAAGCCCAAGCCGCATCGCTGTTATCGGAGGCGGTTTCGCAGGAAGTGCAGCAGCTTTTGCCCTCACAAGAGAAGGACACAGTGTGGAGCTGTTTGAAGGAAAGCCTCAGTTGGGTGGGCGAGCTCACAGTTACAGGGAGGCGAAGACAGGCACCACTTTGGACAACGGACAACACATTCTCATGGGCTGCTATCATCGTGCCCTTGAGTTCATTGAAGCCCTCGGAAATAGTGACCGCTTAGAAAAGCACGATCGGCTGGATCTGGCTTTTGCCAGTCCCCAACACGGGCGCACCATGCTTCGGTCCTCAAAACTTCCACCCCCTTTCCACCTTCTTGCTGGTCTTTTGGGGTTCAAGGAATTACGGGCGCTGGATCGATGGGCGATCATTCTGTTTCCTCTACGCGCAAAAGGTTTGCCTCCGAAACCAGGAGAGGCGACCCAGCCTTGGTTGGAGAGATTGGGACAAACCCCAGGTTCAATCCGCGCTCTTTGGGAACCCTTCTGTCTGGCCGCCTTGAACGTTCCCATTCAAACCGCAGATGCATGTCTTTTTTGGGAAGTGACACGGCGTGCTCTTTTTGGCTCCGCTACAGACGCCGCCATCTATTTCGACCGCGACGGACTCTCCAATCTCCTCCAGCCAGAACTCGGTCTTTTTCTAGACAGCACAGAAGGAAAGCTTCACTTAGCCCGCCCTGTAGAATCTTTACAGTACGACGGAAACAGACGCCGAGTTGTCTCACTCAATCTCAAGCAGGGCGAACATATATCCTTCGATCAGTTTGTTCTCTCTGTTCCTTGGACGGCCGCCGCAAAGCTTTTACCTGAGGGGGATCGTTCTGCCCTGCTCGCTCGGGAGCTTCGGCCAGGCCCGATATTAGGAGTTCATCTTTGGACCGATCAACCTTTGACGCAGGATCTCATTACTGGATTTCTCGACTCACCTCTCCACTGGGTGTTCGACAGAACAAGCACTCTCCCAAAAGGAGCCTCAGGCCACCTATACGCAGCTGTCATCAGTGCGGTAACAGATCTGATTGACCAGACGGGAAAATATTTAGTCGATCTCATACTTTCAGAAATCCAACGCCTCATTCCCGAGAGCCGCAAAGCGAAAGTAACCCACCACGTCGTTTATAAATCACGTGACGCCACATTTACTGGGGAGCCAGGCAAACCCCTTTCTCGTCCTGGACCTGTAACTTCAACAGAGAATTTATTCCTAGCTGGCGATTGGACTGAAACAGGGCTGCCTGCAACAATCGAAGGGGCTGTCGTTTCCGGCTTCCAAGCTGCTGAAGCCATTGGGTAAAGGCCCGCATGACCCTAATTCCATGGGGGTTTTATTTCTAAATTATTTGAATTGCTGAATCAGCAATAACCGGCAGTTGTGAAGATCTCCTGATCGCTAGCGCCCAATCGAAATCCAGAACTAAGAATTAGGAGTTGCGCCCCTCGAATCTAGAAACTTGCTTAACGCTTTCGACATCACGTTGCGAGCGTGAATACATCCACCCACCGCGGGAATGAGTTCCCCCAATCGCCATGGCCGAATCAGCAAATGCATCGCGATCTTCATGGGAGTGCTTTTCCCCGTCACCGCATCGCAACCTAAAAGAAATAGATCCGCAGGTAACAGCTTGTCCGCATGATCACTTACTGCTCGAAGCCCCACCAAAGGAATTCCATGCTTATGACACGCCTTTGCCACGTAATCCCACTCCATCTCTACGATTCCACACCCCGTTCGCTTTCCTAAAGCAATCTTCGCCTCGCCCGTGGCAATGATCTCATGCGCAGTATGCCACTTTCCAGGTCTCACCTTGGATTCGCCCTCGGTCCATCGATGGAACTCCTCCCAATCTTCCGATTTATATGAGGTCAGATCGCCCTCGTCCCAAGCTGGATCCAAGGCTCCAGCCAATCCTGCCAAAATGATCGCGCGGCACGGATGATCCTTTAACCAATTGTCTACTTTGTTCTCCTGACCTGAATGACCCATCCCAATTCTTGCTGACAGAATCATCACTCCATTCCAAGTCCCTCGAATCGTCTCAAATCCACTCTCGACCTGACTACTCCCACCCAGTTTTTTCCAAATAGGCTCTGCCTCAAATTCCATGGGAAAAAGAATTCCAATCGCTCCCCCCTGTTTGATCTGCCCCATACTTCGATTCGCCCGAATTCTTTTAGAAGCCTAGTGAGCCCCAGTTGTCTGAACGATTTGCTGATATTCACCCAAAGCCAAAAGAGGCCAATTAATCCGATACATGTCATACCTCAGATAAAAGACACAAGGAAAGCCTGTCCCCGTAATCAACTTCTCGTCCCAACTGCCGTCGGATAGCTGTGTCTCGATCAGATATCGGACTGCACGCCGTACACTCGGCCGTTGGATATCCCCACACGCAAGTAAACCCATCAGACCCCAACCAGTTTGAGATGCAGTGCTAATGCCTCTCCCCTTAAAACGAGGATCATCGTACGAACCGCAGCTCTCACCCCACCCACCATCTGGATTCTGCGTGCACTCCAACCAATCCCGACCCCGAATGACCCAGTGCTCATTCATGTCGTATCCAATTCCATGCAAACCCCGCAAAACCTGCCATGTTCCATAAATATAGTTCACCCCCCAACGCCCATACCACGAGCCATCCTCCTCCTGAGTCTCTTTTAGAAACCGAATCGCACGCTGCACTTGGTGATCTTTTTTTGGGACGCCGCACTTCCCCATCGTTTCCAACATTCGCCCCGTGATGTCTGCACAAGGCGGATCTAAAATCGCGTTGTGGTCAGCAAAAGGCACATCTTCCAACCACTTCTTATTTACGTTTTTATCAAATGCACCATATCCGCCGTTGTCGCACTGGAAGCTTTTAGCCCAAGCCAGCCCCCTCTCCGTTGCTCCTTTTTGGGCAGCAGGATCGCTCGCCCTAGCCATTCGTAACCCCAAAAGAACTTTTGCCGTGTCATCCACATCCGGATACCAGTCGTTGAAATACTCAAAAGCCCAACCACCCGTAACCCGGGTTGGATTTTTCACAACCCAATCCCCCCTCATTTTAACCTCTTTAGCCAACAGCCAATCCGCACCCTTGCGCATGACTGGGTCGTCTGCCTTCACGCCCGCTGCTCCTAACGCGGTCATCGTAATTGCCGTATCCCAGACAGGACTCAAACAAGGTTGAACACGGAAATCCCCATTCGCCACGTCATCCACTTCCAATCCCTCAAGATCTTTAACCGCTTTACGCATTCTGGGATGGTCATCCGAATAACCTAAACACTGAAACGCGAGAATTGTGTTCATCATCGACGGAAAAATCGCTGCCAAGCCCTCTGACTCAGGCCCCGTTCGATCCAAAATCCACTTCTCCGCAACCTTCAACGCGTGCTTTCGAAACGGCTTCCACGAAAGCCCCTCAAAAAAGCCCAGCAGTTCATTCACTCGAACAAAGAAGTTTTTCATCGAAAGAAATCTTCTTTCAACAGGATGAAAGAACGGTCCGCCCTCCACTCCGTACGGGTATAGCTCATGAAGCTGTTTTTCTGGGGGGAGATGAGTCGTCGGACGAAAACTGCGAATGACAGAGAGAGTTACCACAATCGCCCGTGTCCACGAGCTCATCTCAAATATATTGAATGGGGCCCAGTTGGGGAGGAGTAGAATTTCGGGGGGAATATTAGGTAAATACTTCCACGGGTACTGCCCCAACATCGCCAGATAAAGTTTGCAGTAGGTGTTGGTTCTCGGAATTCCTCCCAACCGAAGCGCTGTCGAACGCGCTCTTTTCATCTCGGGCTCCTCGGATGTAAATCCTGCCAGCTTCAAGCTGAAGTAGCATTTTACAGTTGCCGTCACGTTACTTGGCCCCCCGTGATAAATAGCCCAGCCCCCATCGGGAAGTTGCCTCTGTAGAATATGGCGAACAATTTTGGCCTCTTTTGCTCGATCTACCTTCCCCCGCAAATACATCAAAAGGTGATAATCACAGGCCACGGTCGTATCGACAAAGAGCTCGCCAACCCAGTGACCATCCTCCTTTTGCAATCCCAACAAGTAATCCCGACACGACTCAATGGCTTTACGCAAACTTCCTAAATTCACATCCGCAGGATCCATCCCCACCAGTTCAGGGCTGGGAGATCGAACTGCAGAAGGGGTCTCGAATTGAGCCGACATTCCGCAAACACTACCCGTGAGAAATCAAGGTTTCAAACGGAAACCCTAAAATCCTAATCTACTTATAGAGAGGACTTTATCTACTCAGCCCAAGTAATGAGCCTAAGTTCATGGGCTTGGGTCAAGGATGGGTGGGACGGTCGCACTCGAACATTGAATTCGAAATTGCCTGAATCCTCAACTGATACCCTGCCCACATACTTCTGCCATCCATCCTTTGTCCCACCCTCAGGCTCGAGTCTCACCACCTTGGATGCCCCACCTGGCTCAATCGCTTTTAAGTAAGCCTCCACAGCAACTTCTTCACTTTTTAAATCACCAAGAAAAATCTGCGCCGAAACTGGAACAGTATCTCCTACATTAACCGTTGTCCGCGTCGAGCCATTCCATGTGACCCCATTCGCACGTACTTTGGGCCAGGCAATCCGTACTTTATCCTTCCACAAGGCTAACTCCCGTGACTTGCTCCAACCACTATCCGCAAACATACGGCCTTTCTCGGCCGCACGCCGATAAAAGTCGGTGGCATAATCAGCAACCATTCTGGACGTATTATAGACTGGCCCAATCGTGATTAGACTTCGGCGAACTCTGTCGATCCATCGCTTGGGCACACCTTCACCGTCTTGATCATAATAAAGGGGAACGATCTCATGCTTGAGGATTTCGTACATGGAGAAAGAGTCAAACTCATCCTGGACCTCAGGCTCCAAACGAAAGGTGTCATCTCCAATCGCCCACCCATTCGTCCCATCAAATGCTTCATCCCACCAACCATCCCGCACGCTAAAGTTCAAGCATCCGTTGGTGATCACTTTTTCTCCGCTCGTTCCACTCGCCTCCAGCGGACGCGTGGGATTATTCAGCCATACATCGCAACCATGGTACAGGTGGCGAGCCACGTTGAAGTCGTAATTCTCGACAAAAACAATTCGATCTTTGAACTGGGGCAAAGCCGAGATCTGCACGATCTGCTGGATGAGCTTTTTTCCGCCCTCGTCCGCTGGGTGGGCCTTGCCCGCAAAGAGGAAC